>Ga0209692_10000116_pt1 | contig 266750 bp, 236 predicted proteins | sample tdDd472_FD_187129 | JGI IMG/M metagenome (GOLD analysis project Ga0209692, IMG submission 187129) | Marine sediment microbial communities from the Atlantic coast under amendment with organic carbon and nitrate - tdDd47.2 (SPAdes)... | ecosystem: Environmental > Aquatic > Marine > Coastal >... | reverse complement strand
TAATTTGCCCAAAGGGCAGACGAAAGCTTTGCTTTGTCTGGGTTACCCTGACAAATATTTCTTTTGGAAGAAATATTTCGTCATTATGCAATAGAATATTTTAGGTTTGATAACCAATTATTCTATTACATAATCCGGGTTAAAGGTAGGGGATTTTACTCACCCAGAGCTTGCAGGATTTCTGCAGAATAAGCTGGAATGGCCCCATGTTGGGAAGCAACGAATCCACCGATTTTGTTAGCGATTTCAGCGGACTTCAAAGCATCTCCGGTTTTGAGATAAGAAGTTACAAAACCAGCACTGAAGGAGTCGCCAGCTCCAACTGTATCAGCCACAGTGATAGGTTCAGAACTTACCAATGATAGGTTTCCATTGGTATAAATGTAACAACCATCTCCTCCAGCTGTGATGATAATGGTTTTGATATTGGAGTTTTGGTTAACGATGGTCTCACAAAATTCCAGAAACGACATTTCATGATTGTAGAGCATTGGAGCCAATACATCTACTTCTTCATCATTGACTTTGAGAATAGAGCAATACTTCAAAGAGGCTGCTATGTTCGAACCGGTAAAGCATTCTTTTCGCAGGTTCACATCGTAGAATATTTCTGAAAAAGAATGTCCGTTAAGGATGGAGAAAAGTGCTTCTTTTGACTGCTCACTTCGCTGGGCTAATGTTCCAAAATAAAAGACATCATAAGTGTCTATGTTCTCATGATCCAGTTCATGAACATCAATGTAGTCATAAGCCACATCTTTGATGATATCGTAATCGGGTTGACCACTTCTGAGCGATACTGTGACTGTGCCTGTTGGTTTTTCTGATTGAAGAATGAAGGAAGTGTCGATTCCCAGCTTTTCAACAGCTGTCAGTGCTTTGTTTCCAAAGTCATCTTCACCCAGTGCTGATACAATTCCTGATTGCAAACCGCATTGTTTTACATGAGCTGCAAAATTAAGCGGAGCCCCACCCAGGTGTGGTTTTCCTTCGATAATGTCCCACAGTATTTCTCCGAATGCCAGTACTTTATGCATAGTTCTTCTTTATTCCTACTTTGTCATCTTAGCCTTTTACCCTTTAATTCCCTAAAGGGAAAGGCGAAAAAATCAATTTGGCTCCCTTCAGGGTCGGGGTAAAACAAATTGATTTTCTAAGATGACAAAGTAGGATTATACTCAAAGGTCAAACTTAGGCATCTGAGCGAATAAAATTGCTATGAAATCTTAATTCAGAAGATTATTTGGTTTAGACACATGCTCTTAAAGTCCCAGGAAGCTAAGTGGCCAAAGACTAATCGAAGGAACATAAGTGACGATCATCAAAACGGTAATCATGACCACAAAAAATGGAATCATTGGCTTCAGAACTTTGGTGATACTAAGATCTGCGACACTGCACCCAACAAAAAGCAGCGAACCCACGGGAGGTGTTAAAAGACCTACACAGAGGTTTAATACCATGACAATACCAAAATGAATTGGGTTCATGCCAATTTCCGTAATCACAGGGAGAAAAATAGGAGTGAAAATCAGCACGGCTGGTGTCATATCCATAAATACTCCTACAAATAGCAGAATCAGGTTGATTATCAGAAGTATGATAACCGGATTGTTGCTGAGACCCACCAGAAAAGAGGAAACTTCCTGGGGAATATTTTCAAATGCCATGACCCATGACATGCCCATCGATGTACCGATCAGTAACATAATAATTGATGTTGTTTTGACGGTTTCCAGAAGCACTGAGGGCAATTCATTGATTTTGATTTCTTTGTAAAGGAACGAAAGTACCAGGGTATAAAATACCGCAATGGCAGAGGCTTCAGTAGCGGTGAAAATTCCGGCAACAATACCTCCAATCACAATGACCAGTAACAATAAACTGGGAATAGCGTCCAGCAATTTCCTCAAACCTTCTTTGAATGGCACCCATTCACCGGTTTTATAGCCTTTTTTTAAAGCAATGATTCCTGAAAGCACCATCAGGGAAATTCCCAGAATAATCCCCGGGCCATATCCTGCTACAAATAATGAGGCAATACTCACCCCTCCACTGGCCAGAGAAAATACGATCAGCACGTTGCTCGGTGGAATGATCAAGCCTGTGGTGGCACTGGAAATATTCACAGCTGCTCCAAATGGTTTATCATATCCTTCCTCTTCCATGCGGGGAGTCATAAAGCCACCGATCGCTGAAGCCGCCGCTGCGGCAGACCCGGAAATCGCACCAAAAAGCATACAAGCCAGGATATTGACAAATGCCAGACCTCCGGGAAGTCCTCCAACCAAAACCTTGGCAAAATCGATCAGCCTTCTGGCAATACCTCCACGATTCATCAGCTGGCCCGAAAGAATGAAAAAAGGAATAGCCAGTAGGGCGAAACTATCCAGGCCGGTGGCCATTCTCTGAGCTATAGTGGTAAGTGCAGGAATGGTAGGGCTGCTTACAACCAGAGTAAGAGCAGAAGAAAGGCCAATACTTACCGCTATTGGAGCTCCAATTGCTATCAACAACAAAAAGCTAAATACCAGAATCAGAATTTCAGTTACTGCCATTGGAATGATTTTGAATGAGGAAGTATATGCTGTAATATGCCATGAGGATGCCACTAATTGGTACAACGAGGTAAACATAGCCCATGGGAACCTGTAGAGCGGAACTCAATTGTTTCAATTGAAAAGTGAGAAAAACCAATTGTCCGCCACCCACTATCATTACCGAAACTGCAAACAGAAAAGTACAAATCTGAATCAGAGATAGAACCCATTTCTTTTTTTCACCTTCAAGGGAAGCAGGTAAAAGATCTATCGCCATATGAAGGCCCTGACCTGTAGCATAACCAGATCCCAGTAACCCTACCCAGATCAAAAGGAAACCAGCCAATTCATCGGTGAAACCGCTCGGAGAATTCATGATATATCTGGAGGCCACCTGCCACAACACGTTGATTACCATCACTGCCATGATGATAACCAGAGTACGTTCTAATAGTCGGTCAATCAATTTTTTCATAGGTTCTCTTTTTGCTTTTGTCCAAGAGCGTGAATGTGATCAATGAGCTCTGACATACGGGCATCGGTTTCATAGTCTGAATAGACCGATTGAACCTGTTCGTTGAATTTTGACTTATCTGGATATATCACCTCAACTCCTGCAGCTTTGACTGCCTCCAGAGACTCTTGCTCACTATCGGCCCATAATTTGCGCTGGTACACTACAGATTCCTGAGCTGCTTTTCTTAGCCACTGTTTTTCCTCGTCTGATAATGCATCCCACCAAACAGTACTGACCAGCAATACATCCGGAATAGTGGTGTGCTCATCAAGCGTATAATATTTACATACTTCATAATGTCGGGAAGAGTAGAAGCTAGGCGGATTGTTTTCTGCACCGTCAACGACTCCTTGCTGGAGAGCAGAGTACAATTCGCCAAAGGATATAGGTGTAGGCGCTCCGTTGAGTGCATTTACCATGTTCACGGCACTATTGCTTTTCATTACTCTGATCTTGAGCCCTTTGAGATCTTCCGGCGTTTGAATCTTCTTCTCGGTGGTATAGAAACTCCGGCTACCAGCATCATAAAAACATAGCCCCAGAAGTCGATATTGTCTTCCATCAGCCAGCATCTGTTCTCCAATCGGGCCATCCAATACTTTGTAAAGATGTTGTTTGTCTTGGAAGAGATAGGGGAGCCCAAATACTTTATAGTCGGGAGCAAAGTTTTCCATGACCGCCACTGATACTTTAGTCATGGTCAGACTACCGATCTGTAATAGCTCCAGCAACTCTCTTTCATTGCCCAGTTGACCACTTGGATAGATATCAATTTTGAGCTTTCCATGAGAATATTCCTCCACACGCTCGGCCATAAAGGCCATACCTTTATGAACCGGGTGGGACATATTCAGACTGTGGGCAAGTTTCAGCACTTTTACGTTGCTTTTGCGTGTTTGACCACAACCTGAAAGGATTGAAAAAATCAGAAGTAAATATGTGAACCGAACAAGCACTATGATCTCAGTTTTTTAATAATGGCCAGCGCTTCTGAACATTTGGAAGTAATCGCTGCAAAATCCTTGCTGGCTAATACCTCTTTAGGGAAAAGTTGAGATCCCATTCCGACACAATGTACGCCAGCTTCTATCCAGCCTTTTAGGTTTTCTTCATCCGGAGATACACCGCCTGTTGGCATGATACTCGCATATGGGAATGGTCCTTTCACTGCCTTTACAAATGCTGGGCCACCAACTTGCGATCCGGGGAAGATTTTGACAACCTCAGAACCAAGTTCATGGGCTTTCACAATCTCAGTAACAGACCCACAGCCAGGACTCCAGGCTACTTTTCGCTTGTTACACATTCTGGCCATTTCTTCATCAATGATTGGTGACACGATGAAATTAGCCCCAAGCTGAAGGTAAAGAGCGGTAGTAGGCCCATCGATGACAGAACCAATACCCAGGATCATCTCCGGACACTCAACAGCTGCGTATTTATTCAGTTCTGCGAATACTTCATGAGCAAAATCGCCCCTGTTGGTAAATTCAAAAACTCTAACGCCACCGTCATAGCATGCTTTTAGCACCTGCTTACACAGATCTATGTCTTTGTGATAAAAAACCGGCACCATGCCCGTTTCTTTCATCTTTATTGCGACTTCTATTCTGGAAAATCTTGCCATTTCTTTTTTAGTTATAAGGTTATAGAGTTATTAGTTATTGGGTTTGGCGCGTTGCGGATTAGGAATAATATATTCTTATAAACCATTCACCATTCACCAATTCACCAAATTCTATCTTGCTACACGACCGGAAGCATCACCGCCCATCAGTTTTTCTACTTCAGACACAGTTACCAGGTTAGCATCACCTTTGATCGTATGTTTCAGACAAGAAGCTGCTACTGCGAAATCCAGTGCATTCTGATCATTTTCCGGGTAAGTCAATAATCCATATATCAAGCCTCCCATGAATGAGTCTCCGCCACCTACCCGGTCTACAATATCAGTGATTTGATACTGACGGGTTTCATACATTTTCTTGCCATCGTAAAGTACACCTGCCCAGGTATTGTGTGATGCAGAAATAGATCCCCTGAGCGTGGTAATTACTTTCTTGGCTTTCGGGAATTTCTCTATCATTTGCTGACAGACAGAAAGGAACGCCTCGGCTTTCACATTATGTCCTTCTGTCTGCACGCTGATCCCCTCAGGCTTAATGCCAAAGTGCATTTCAGCATCTTCTTCATTGCCCAAGACTATATCGCAGTGTGAAGTGAGTTCGGTCATGATCTCCTCTCTTTTCTCAGCGCTGCAATATTTCCAAAGTTTAGCTCTATAGTTGAGATCTGTGGAAATGGTTAGTCCCATTTCTGAAGCTACTTTCACAGCTTCCAGACATGCGTCTGCTGCTCCCTGTGAGATAGCGGGAGTGATGCCAGTCCAGTGAAACCATGTGGCTCCATCAAATACTTTTTTCCAGTCAATCATGCCTTTTTCGATCTCCGCCATAGCAGAGTGGGCACGGTCATAAACTACTTTACTCCCACGCGATACAGCACCAGTTTCGAGGAAGTAAATACCCAAACGATCTCCGCCAAAGATGATATTTTGGGTATTCACACCTCGCTTACGCATTTCCATGAGGGCGCATTCGCCAATATCGTTTTTTGGAAGCCTGGTGACAAAATCTACAGGAACCCCGTAGTTAGCGAGGGATACTGCCACATTAGATTCTCCACCACCATAGACCACATCGAAAGATGAAGACTGTGAAAATCTCAAAAATCCCGGAGGGGCCAACCTGAGCATGATTTCCCCAAACGTTACTACCTTTTTCATATTACTATATTGTTCTTTTATTTCTTTTTCTTAATACCCAATACCCAATACCCAATAACCAAATTATCGTCCCATCCAGCCTCCGTCTACTGTAAGAATTGACCCATTCATGTAGTTAGATGCAGGACTGGCCAGGAATACTACCGGCCCCTTGAAGTCTTCCGGATTACCCCATCTTCCTTGTGGAATTCTTGCCAAAATCGATTCACTTCTTTCCTGATCTTCTCTAAGAGCTTTAGTGTTGTCGGTTGCGATATATCCCGGAGCAATTGCATTGACATTCACTCCTTTGCTGGCCCACTCATTAGAAAGCGCCATGGTCAGCTGACCGATAGCTCCTTTACTGGCAGCATAGCCTGGTACGGTTATACCTCCCTGGAAGGTGAGGAGCGAAGCGGTGAAAATGATTTTCCCTGAACCTCGCTCAACCATTGTTTTGCCGATTTCCCTGGAAATGATAAACTGTGCATTCAGATTAACTTCTATTACTTCATCCCAATACTCATCCGGGTGCTCAGCAGCTGGTTTGCGCATTATCGTACCGGCATTGTTAATGAGTATATCAATTGGAGGGTTTTCAGCTTTTAGTTTTTCCAGAAAAGCATAAAGACTCTTTCTGTCTGAAAAGTCACATTGATAAGCTTTGAATGACCGCCCCAGAGCTTCCACACTTTTTTGAACTGCACTGTCACTTAATTCTAAAGATGCCGAAACACCGATGATATCAGCTCCCGCTTCTGCAAGTGCTTCAGCCATGGCTTTACCAATTCCACGCTTACATCCGGTAACAAGAGCTACTTTTCCATCAAGTCTGAACGCGTCTAATACCATTATTTTAAAAATTTAGTTGTTTAAATCGACCTCTTATTTGGTGTAATACATATACAGTATGTGTTTGCTACCAATCAAAAAGATCAATTCTGCTGTTGATTGTTATTTTTTCAACAGGTAAGACTATTTATACTCTTTGTTTTATTATTCTGTATTACAGTTTGTGTGACTACTAATTAGAATCCGAAGTAATTTTTGTTGTTGTAGTAGGAGATGTCTTCTACTAGTTTGCCAAGTAAATCCATATCTGCCGGCAACTCACCGTTTTCCACATCCTGGCCAATCAGATTGCAAAGAATCCTTCTGAAATATTCATGACGCGGAAATGAAAGAAAACTTCTACTGTCTGTTAGCATCCCTACAAACCTACTCAGCAGTCCCATGTTGGAGAGCGCATTGAGTTGCTTCTCCATACCATCTTTTTGATCCAGAAACCACCATGCCGATCCCCATTGAATTTTTCCAGCCACTGATCCATCGTTGAAGTTGCCAATCATCGTAGCAAAGGCTTCATTGTCACGAGGGTTCAGGTTGTACAGAATGGTTTTTGTCAGCTGGTCATGACTGTCTAGTTCTCCGAGGAATTTGCTGAGCGCACGTACCTGGCTAAAGTCTCCGATAGAATCAAACCCAGTATCAGGGCCAAGTTCACGCATCATTCTCGCACTGTTATTTCTAATGGCTCCCAGATGGAACTGTTGTACCCAGCCATTTGCGTGATACATTTTACTCAGCTCCAGAAGAGTTGTCATTTTGAAGATTTGAACCTCTTCTTCAGTGATGGCTTTCCCCTCTTTATACTTCTTGAAAATTTCTTCTGAGCGTTTGGCAGAGTATTCCACATCATATAATTGCTCCAGGCCATGGTCCGATACACTAGCTCCATTCTTATGGAAAAAATCAATTCTATCTTGAGCAGCGGCTAACAAGTCATCGAATGTGTTGATACTGCTTCCAACAGCAACTTCTAGTTTCTGCAAATAATCAGAATAGCCGTCAATGTCAATAGCGTAGATTTTATCAGGTCTGAAAGCCGGGAGCATTTTCACCCTGTTTTTTACTTGAGACCACTGTTGATGATATTCCAATGAGTCAATTGGATCGTCTGTTGTACAGACTAGCTCTACATTCATTTTCTCCAGAAGTCCCGGCGCTGAAATTTTTGCCAACTGAGCATTTGCCTCATCATAGATTTCCCTGGCGGTATTAGCATTCAGAATTGTTGAAATTCCAAAATACCTTTTTAGCTCCAGGTGTGACCAGTGATACAATGGGTTGCGTAAAGTGTAGGGTACAGTTTCAGCCCATTTTTCAAACTTCTCCCAATCAGAGGCATCACCAGTTACAAATTGCTCATTCACACCATTGGTGCGCATGGCTCTCCATTTGTAATGGTCCCCTTCCAGCCATGCAGCTGTGAGACTGGCAAAAACCCTCCCACCTGCTATCTCTTTAGGTGGCAGGTGATTGTGATAATCTATAATGGGCATTTTGGAAGCATGCTCGAAGTAAAGTTGCTCAGCGGTTTTAGTGTTCAGTAGAAAATTATCTGATAAAAAGGGTTTCATGTTTTTATTGTTCTGTGCTACGTCTTATTCCTAACTCTAATCCTCTTAACTCTGCAAGTCCGCGTAATCGGCCAATGCCGGAGTACCCGGGATTTGTTTTTTTATCCAGATCATCCAGCATTTGGTGGCCGTGATCTGGTCGCATAGGCATTCTGAAATCTTCGCGTCCGTTAGCTATGCGGTTATGCTGTTCTTTTACCAGCTCCTCCATCACCGCGTACATGTCCACGTCTCCGTCCAGATGATCAGCTTCATGAAAATTTCCTTCTGCGTCTCTTTTTGTGCTACGCAGGTGTATGAAGTTGATGCGATGACCTAGTCTTTTCACCATTCCGGGTAAGTCATTATCGGAGCGTACACCATAAGATCCTGTGCAAAAGCATAGTCCGTTATTATTGCAATTTACGACCTCCAATAGCTGTTTAGCGTCCTGCTCCGTACTGACTACACGTGGCAATCCAAGAATCGGGAATGGAGGGTCATCCGGATGGATTGCCATTAACACGCCAGCTTCTTCAGCCGCCGGAATGATTGCTTTCAGAAAAGCATAAAGGTTTTCACGTAGTTCTTTGTCACCTATTTTATCGTAGGTGTCCAACACACTTTGGAATTGCTCCAGGGTATAGCCTTCTTCTGCACCAGGTAGCCCGGCAATGATATTATTGATTAATTGTTCTTTTTCGGCATCACTCATCTGATCCAGAGCTGCCTTGGCTTTTTGTTGTTCTTTAGCAGAATAAGCTTTTTCTGCTTCAGGTCGTTTGAGTAAATAAAGTTCAAATGCAGCGAACTGAGCAGCATCAAAACGGAGTGCCCTGGAACCATCGGGCATTTCGTAAGAAAGGTCTGTTCTGGTCCAGTCAAGAACCGGCATGAAGTTGTAACAAACTGTGTCTATTCCGCATTTACCAAGGTTGATAATGCTTTGCTTATAGTTTGTGATGTATTGCTGGAAGTTTCCAGTTCTTTTTTTAATGTCTTCATGTACGGGGATGCTTTCCACAACTGACCAGGTCAGACCAGCAGCCTCCACTTCAGCTTTTCTTTTCAGGATTTCCTCTTCCGTCCATACCTCACCATTTGGTACGTGATGTAGTGCTGTTACCACACCTGTAGCTCCTGCCATTCTGATGTGAGAAAGCTTCACCGGATCATTGGGCCCGTACCATCTCCATGTTTGTTCTAATCCTTTTTTCATCTTTAAACTCCGCTAAATGCACTAAATCCACCATCTATTGGTACTACTACACCGGTGATGAAGCCTGAGCCTTCACCACATAACCAATGAAGGGTGCTGAGCAAATCTTCTGGTTCTCCAAATCGTCCCATTGGTGTGTGATCTAAGATTGTCTGCCCGCGTTCGGTGAGTGATCCGTCCACATTGGTCAGCAGTGACCTGTTTTGATCAGTAAGGAAAAACCCCGGAGCCAGAGCATTTACACGGATTCCTTCTTTGGCAAAATGCACTGCCAGCCACTGAGTGAAATTGCTCACAGCTGCTTTTGCACCACTATACGCAGGTATTTTTGTCAATGGTCGGAAAGCATTCATAGATGAAATGTTGATCACCGAGCACCCCTGTCTGCCTACCATGTCTTTGGCAAAAACCTGAGTTGGCAATAGAGTCCCAATAAAATTCAGATTGAATACGAATTGGATTCCCTCCGGATCAAGATCAAAAAAGGTTTTGAGTGACTCTCCAACTTTGAGATCTTTTTCTTCAAAGTGGGTTTTGGTAGTTGTGCCTTTCGGGTGGTTTCCGCCTGCTCCATTGATTAAGATGTCACATGGCCCAAGGGATTGCTGAACTTGCTCATGAGCTTTTTTCAAGCTGTCCAGCTCCAATACATTAGCAGCTATTCCCATAGCTTCGCCACCATTTTTTTTGATTTGATTGGCGACCTGTTCTGCGGCTTCCAGTTTCAAATCAAGGATAGCCACCCTGGCACCGAGTTGCGCCATTGATATTGCTATTGCACTACAAAGAATGCCACCACCGCCTGTTATTACAACTACCTTATTCTTAAATTCTGTTGGGATTGTTTCCATCCTAATGTCCTTATTACTTGATCTCAGTATTTTAATTTCAAAATCTATTTTAAGCAATAGTTGCCATTTATGATTACTAATTGCTTATAAAAATTATGAGTTTTTCATTCAATCGTTCCCGGGAACGATTCCAATTTTTATCTTTAAAGCTGAGTTTGTGATCTCAACAAAAAATCAACGATTTACAGCAGAATTCATGATCAGAAAATCGAACGTTACCATAAAGGATATTGCCAATAAACTTGGGCTCTCTACAAGTACTGTTTCCCGAGCGCTTTCAGGTAATAAGGATGTTCATCCAAAAACTCGAGAGGCTGTGAAGGAGCTGGCGGCACAGCTGGATTACCAGCCTAATGTGCTCGCGCAAAACCTGAAAATGCAGCAGACCCATATCATAGGTGTGATCATTCCGGAATCGGCCAATCCTTTTTATGCCAGGGTGCTTTCAGGACTTTTGAATGTAGCCACCCAACATGGATATAACGTGATCACACTTCAAAGTATGGAATCTGAAGCAGCCGAGAAGAATAATGTGGATGTGCTTATCAATGCCAGGGTTGACGGTGTAATTGCTTCTCTTTCCGTAGCAACTATGAATCTTGATCATTTTGAGAAACTGAAAGCGCGTGGCTATCCGTTGGTGTTTTTTGATAGGGTGCCTGATGATCCGGACGTGTCAAGAATTGTTTCTGACAATTATGATAGTGCATTTCGGGCTACTGAGCATCTGATTGATCTAGGGTGTAAACGTGTTGCCAGGGTCAACGGGCCTTTGCATTTGAATCACTGTCGGTGGAGATTGAGAGGGTATAAAGATGCATTGGAGAAACATGGTATTCCGGTTCGGGAAGATTACATCGTGCATACAAGGTATCATGCCTACGATGTAGAACTTTACACTAAGAAGCTCATGAATATGCCAGAGCCCCCTGATGGGATTTTTGCCATCAATGATAAGGCTGCCATTGAAATCATTAAGACCTTGAAGATAATGAAGTATCGGGTGCCGGAGGACGTGGCTGTGATTGGTTTCAATAATGAATTCTATGGTGAGTTTGTTGATCCACCACTTAGTTCAATCGAAATACCCGCTTACGAAATGGGAAGAGCATCCATGCAACTGCTTTTGGATCAGATTCATGAGGATGAACCAATACACCGGCAAGTCACTATTCCATCCAGGCTGGTGATCAGGGAGAGTTCACAAAGGGGAGTTGTTTCTATTTAATCCTCCTTCACGCTTCGCATTGGTGAACGAGAAGGAGGTAGTTTAATACCTTTTTTTACTTTTTATTGAGTTTCAAGAGGTAAACATCATTCTCTCGTAACTGCAATTCCTTTTTGAATTTTCCGTTTTTCTTAACCGTTATTGTTTCCGTGGAAACAGGTGCTCCGCTTCTTTGCTTTTTTAGTTCCTGCACCTGTTGTCTTGATAGCTGAGAAGGACTGCCCATTTTCAGATACTCTGTATAAGAATCATTGGTCCGATACCCGGTTTTGTAGATTTCCAGCGTGTAGTCACCCTGAGTCAGACCTTTCAAGTCTACGGTTACGGTTCCTTTAGAAGCTGCTGGTAAGTCGGTTGAGTAATAATCCTGATTGTTGACAGAATCGGGTAAGGTGTAAGTGAAATCCCAGAGGAGGAGCTGTACATCTCCATCATCATTCTTACAGGCCCATGAAGAGCTGTCATTATTCACCAGTTCCGTATCTCCCAGCTGGTTCATGAAGGCATATGCATGATATGCTGATTTTTTGATGCCCTGAGTGTTGAGTAGGCCAAACCCACCGTGAAACGGAGTAAATCTTGGACCTGGCTCTTCGAAAATATCTGTAAATACCCAGTAAGACATGGATTGAGCAGCATTGCCAATTTGCTTTAACTTTTGCAGCACATACGCTGCTTCATGATAGCTGTCATGGATTGGGTCTGCAGGCGTGTAAGATGCACTCCATTCGGTATAGTGAAGTTCCAGGTCTGGGATATCTGAGTCAGATATTTCCTTTCTCGATTGAATGACGTCACTGCTTACGCTCCATGGATCAGCGTTAAGTACTGTGCCATGACCTTCATATTCGTCCAGAAAGCCTTCTTTTACACCATAGCTGTGTGTGCTGATGAAATCAATTGGCACATCATTTTTCACACAAAATTCGATCAATTCAGGTTCCCAGGCTGCGCCCGCAGTGGCAGGTCCACCCACCTTGTAGTTGGTATTCACGCTTTTCACAGCTTTTACTGCATATTCATAAAGTTTGAAGTATTCTTCTTGTGATCCTGTCCAAAACCAGGGTGTAAGGTTCGGTTCGTTCCATACTTCAAAATACCAGGTTTCCACCTCTTCTTTTCCATATCTTTCGGTGAAGTGAGCTGTGAGGTTTTTAATCAGTTGACCCCATTGCTCATAATCGTTTGGAGGTGTGACATTTCCTTCCCACCAGAAGATTGTTTTTTCACCACTAGCCAGAGCTTTCGGCATGAACCCCAGTTCCACAAAAGGCTTGATATCGATGCTTAGTAGAAAATCAAAAAGCGCATCTACATACTGATAGTTGTACTCCGGCTTACCATCTCTGTTATATCTGAAAACCGCCATGTCGTCCGTCAGCAATCCATGCATTCGGATATATCGAAAGCCACAATCCTCTTTTGTCATTCGCAATTGCTCCTGCCAGTCCGCTCTGAGTCCTTCATTGGCTCTGCCGGCGCCCACACATTCATTGAATGTTTTGTTCAATGCCCCTTTTTCTTTTTGAAGGTCGATTGAAATGGTTCGTTGCTGAGCCAAAACACCGAAAACAAAAATGATTGCCCAGACGGAGAAGGTTATTTTCTTCATAGGACTAAACTACCAGGTTTTCTCAAGGTTGAAGTGTCTGAAATGTTTATAATGAATACATCAATTGCCTGCTTCATTGAGCATGGCATCCAGTACACCCTGATCTTTGACTGCTCCAGTGTTACGGTTGATTAGTCCGCCAGTGTCCCAATAAAATGGTACCATGCCACGACTTAATGAGGCTTGCACCACATATCCATTATAGTATTCTACAGAAGCCGCGTTCAATGCTTCTTCAGGAATGTTGTTTCGCTTGTAAGCACCAAATTCACCAATGATCACCGGAATGCCTTTCTGTACAAACTGGGCCTTGGCCATGTCAAACAAATTGTTCAGATCGTCTTCTTCTCCCCAGGTAGCGTTTCGGTCAGGGTTGGCGGTTGAGTGATTGTCTTTTCCCCAATAGTAAAACATCTTGCCCCAATCCGCATCTTCGGTCATCAGGCAAAACTGATAAGGAGTATAGTAATGAAGCTCTGCCATGAGTTTATTCTCAACATTATCCTCGGGCATGGACTTCATGAGATCGTTAGTCTTTTCTATGTCTGTGGATGGTCCCTGTACGATCAATACCCGATAGCTGTTTTTGCCGCCTGTAGACCGAACTGCATCAATAAACGTCTGGTGATAAGACATCAGTACTTTCATTTGTGTCGCATCTTCTACACTAGGTTCATTGGCGCTGGCAAATAGGAGATGTTCATCAAAATCACGCATGTAGGTTGCTATTTGTTGCCAGTAGGCTTTTTGCTTGGCATTGACTTCTTCTTGTTTGTTGGTAGAGACATTTTTCTCCAGCCAGCCGCCATCCCAGTGGATGTTGAGCACTACATACAGGTCATTGTCAATGCAATACTGAACTACAGTTTTCACACGATCCAGCCAATCCTGTTGAATCTCTCCGGTGGTTAGGTTGGCATACTGATCCCACGAACATGGAATTCTTATGGCAGTGAATCCGAGATTTTTGACAGCATCCACATATGCCTTATTAACCTTTGGGTTACCCCAGGCAGTTTCTCCGCCCGTAGCTTCCAGAGTGTTTCCAATGTTTATACCAAGTGCCATTTTAACTGCCAGTTCTGTAGCCGTACTGCTCATGCCACTTTCGTCAGGAGGCAGTGGCGAAGTGTTATAGTCAGGGTAATATTCACCTATTTGTGAAGCTTCGATTTCTACTGTTGGTGCATATTCTGCGGTAATTGAAATGGTTGCAGTTTTAGGGTCACTGCCCGGATTCTCAAGAGCTGTAATGTCGACGGTAGTGGTTCCTTCTCCACCAGATTGAGGATCAAACTGCAGCCAGTCAGCATCCGTTGAGATCTCCCAACTTGGTGCATCTGCGGTTACTGCTATCTGAGCAGTACTACCTCCTTTTTTGAAATTCAACGAAGCAAAATTGGCGCTCATGGAGTAGATAAACTCGGATGCTGCCTGAGAAACAAGAATGTCTTCTGGCTGTGCTGTTCCGGCAATGACTGTAAGTGTTGTTGAGCGGGTATCTGGTGTTTTGGAGTCCACCGTCAGTGTAATGGTGGTTGATGCTTCTGTCCCATTAGTTGGAGATATGCTGATCCAGTCCGATGGGTTTTGAATGCGCCATTGATCAGCGTCGGTTTGTAATATAATATCAGTTGATCCTCCTTCGCTGGAGAATTTTACTTCGTTTCTGCTTACTGCCAGGGTGTTGCTGTTGTCATTGTTGCAGGCAATCATTGCTGCAACCAATGTAAAACCTAAAACCATCAGTTTTCCAGTGTGTGAAATCTTCATGTTATTGATTTAAATAATTAACCTAAATGCAAATCAAAAAACACAAAGGGTTATTCAGGTTACAGCTTTATCCAATATTGGGTGAAGGAATGTATGATAGGAGTTGACTACACACATTCTGGTATGGTTTCGTGAACTTTTGATCAGTGCTGAGTTAGGAGAGGGAATAGCTGAGAATGAAAAAATTCAAAGACTGTTCTTTCGATTGAAGCGTTCAATCATTTTGAGTTTTCCACAAAAAATCAAACCCATTAGGCTTGAGGTATTCTTCGTTAGAATCTCATCATAGACAAACTCTATTTAGCTATCTGGCCGACTTACTGTTATTAATTGGATGTCCTGTCAGGTCCTTCGGACAATATTTGTAATAGCAAATGGAATCGCTGCTGATAGTCGCTGCTAACATTTCCTGCGTCATCAAAAAGCTCGCTGCGTTTGATTGGTACATTGTATGGAGAAGTCCAGGCTCTTAGCGCTTTAGCTACAGCGTCCATGGCATTAATTCCCTGCACGGCTTGTACGCCATCAGCCCAGCAGACCAATCCGATTAATTTGCCAGTAAGGTAAGGTTTGAGTGATTTTGCACTGTATTCCATCCAATCCAGGCAGTTTTTCATCGCTCCTGTCATGCTGCCATGATACAGCGGAGTGAGCCAGATATGTATATCAGCCTCCCGGAAAACCTGATTCATGTCCTTAACCGACTCAGGTACTTCCGTAATGGACAGGTCGAAAAGAGGAATGCCAGATTCGGAAATATTGAAAACCTCAGATTCAATGTTTAAATCTGACAGTTGGTTGCCCAAGTAACTGCTAATACGTGTGGATGTGGCGCTAGCTCCGCTTTCCGGAGCGCCGTTGAAAATAAGTGCCTTCATGAATCGCAAAGAAAAACATAATTTACTTTCCTCGTAGTGTGTGGTTTTTTTTCTGAAAGAAAATTGGAGGAGAATAAGCTACATGTTGTGGTTTGTTTACTTCGCTGCCCACTTTTAAGCTCAAACTGAAAATCTGTAGAGTATCTCTGAATAAGACTAGTTGGCAAACCTACTTTCTGGAAAATTCGGATTGATCCTTTTTTGTCATCAGAAACCTCAATGATTACAAATGAAGATTATTTTGATGTCAGCCTGCCTTTTTTAATGATTCATGAAATCAGATCCTATTCAAGGTTTCGTTGATCATACAACTTATGTTCACCCGGAATAAACCTTTTGCGAATTTGCTGGTATTTACCTGTGTAGTTAATTGGCATAGCCAAAGCAATTTTAGAAAGTATTTGTGAAAAATTATATAAACAAGAATTGAAAATCAAAATGCAAACAACACTCACAAAAGCATACGGAACAGAATCAGCCTCAACACCCATTCATGATATGGAGATCAAGCGTCGGGCACTTCTTGCAAATGACGTGGAGATAGAAATTCTTTACTGCGGCATATGCCATTCTGATTTGCATGCGATCAAAAATGAATGGGGCGGGACTACTTATCCGATTGTTCCAGGCCACGAGATTGTAGGCAAAATCACCAAGGTTGGTAGCGAAGTGACCAAATTCAAAGAAGGGGATCTGGCGGCTATCGGCTGTATAGTGGATAGTTGTGGGCACTGTCATCATTGCGAAGAGGGAGAAGAGCAGTTTTGTGAAAGTGGTTGGACGGTTTCCTTCAATTCACCGGACAAGCACCTTGGCGGCAGAACTTACGGTGGCTTTTCGGAGCGCATTGTTGCCGATGCTGATTACGTATTGAAAATGCCTGAATTTGCTGACTTGCCGAATGGACAGCCTGGTTTGGCTGCTGCAGCTCCATTGTTGTGCGCCGGGATTACGACTTATTCACCACTCAAGCGCTGGAAGGCAGGACCTGGAAAGCAAGTAGGTATAATTGGTCTGGGTGGCCTGGGACATATGGCTATTAAAATTGCCAAGGCTATGAGCGCTAATGTGACGGTTTTTACGACTTCTTCAGCAAAAGCCGAAGATGCTAAAAGACTTGGGGCAGATGATGTGGTTTTATCCAAGGATGCGGAGCAAATGAAAGCTCAAAGAAGACGCTTTGATATGATTCTGGATACGGTTTCTGCCAAACATGATGTGAATGGCTATCTCAATGCACTCAAAGTGGATGGTAGTCTGGTATTGGTTGGGCTGCCCAGTGAACCATTGGAAATCAATGCCTTCAGTGTGGTAGGTGGCCGAAGGAGTTTTGCAGGTTCCAGTATTGGAGGTATAGCTGAGACTCAGGAAGTAATTGATTTTTGTGCTGAGCACAACATTACCGCAGACATTGAGCTGATCAAAACCAGCGAAATCAATGACGCCATGGAAAAGCTCGAACGAAACGATTTGCCAACCAGTAAAGAAGGTGTGAGATATCGCTTTGTGATTGATATGAAATCATAATCATTTCAAGATGTTAAAGAACACCTGTTGGTTATATGTCCATCAGGTGTTTTTTGTTAATGGGTGTCAGACAAAATCATCATCAGGGGTGTAACCTGCATTTCGGCACTTTACATCATTTGACCATTGAAAATTAAGTGTACATTTGACACAGAATAAAAAACCATGTAAGCAATGAAAATCTTCCAATTATTCTTTCTGTCTCTTATCTCCATTTCTGCAATGCAGGTCAATGCTCAGGAGCTCCTAACCAACGTTTATGGTCGGCAAACGTTCAGCCTGAATGGGAAGTGGCAGTACGTTGTAGACCCATACGAAACGGGTTTTTACGATTATCGCTTCCATGAGAAACATGAAGAAGATCCCGGAGCTTATTGGAACAGTGGCATTCCCAAAGACAAAACCGCAATGGTGGAGCATGGTTATACGGATGAAAACACCCTGAACGTACCCGGCGACTGGAACTCACAGGATCGGATGTTTTTGTATTATGAAGGTACCGTTTGGTATAAGAAGTCTTTTGATTACACCAGGAAAAATCCATCTGACAGACTCTTCCTTTACTTTGGGGCGGTCAACTATCAGGCGGAAGTTTATCTCAATGGTAAAAAACTCGGTTCACACAAAGGAGGATTTACACCTTTCCAGTTTGAAATCAGTGATGACATTCTGAAAGAGAAAGGCAACTATGTGGTGGTGAAAGTCGACAACAAACGCCACAAAGATGAAGTGCCGACAGTCAATACCGACTGGTGGAATTATGGCGGCATCACCCGCGACGTGTTGCTGGTAGAAACACCACCAGTGTTTGTGGAAGATTATTTCATTCATCTGAATACACCCACTTCTGCTTTGAAACCAACAACACGAAAGGCGGAAGTAACTGGTTGGATAAAGCTCAATGGAGCTAAAGCAGGAGAGTCAATCACTATAGAAATTCCGGAGCTGAAGGCCAAAAAGATCATCCAATATACTGATTCATTGACTCCTTTTTCCATGAAGCTGTCTAAGGTGGAATTGTGGTCAGATGTAAACCCAAAACGTTATGATGTCACGATCACAGCTGGAAATGACAAACTAAGCGATAAAGTGGGTTTTCGGAAAATAGAGGTCTCCGGCACGGATATTCTGCTGAACGGAAAACCGATTTTTCTGCGTGGCATCTGTATGCATGAGGAAGTCGCTACTGAGATCAGACGGGCTAATTCTAAGGAAGATGCTTTGAAATTACTTGGTTGGGCCAGGGAGCTGAATACAAACTTTGTGCGACTGGCGCACTATCCGCATAATGAGCACATCGTTCGTGCAGCAGACTCATTGGGCTTTTTACTTTGGTCTGAAATCCCTGTTTACTGGACCATCGATTTTGGCAATCCGGAGGTATTGGCCAAGGCTAAAGTTCAGCTGAAGGAAATGATTGCCAGAGATCGCAATCGTGCCAGTGTGATCATCTGGTCGGTAGGTAATGAAACACCTGTATCTCCAACCAGAACAGAATTCATGAAAAGCCTGGTGGAAACTGCCAGAGATCTGGATCCGACACGCTTGATTTCTGCGGCGCTGGAAGTGCATTACAACAAAGGGCAGAATACCATCAACGATCCGCTCGGCGCTTACACCGACGTGGTATCGGTAAATGAATACCTGGGCTGGTACATAGGCTTGCCTTCTTACTGCCAGACGGCTCAGTGGGAAACCATTTATGACAAACCATTGATCATCAGCGAAACCGGTGGAGGTGCCAAAGGCGGCTTCCATGCCGACTCGATGACGCGCTGGAGCGAAGAATATCAGGAGTGGCTGTATGAAGAGCAGGTAGCTATGATGAAACGCATGCCTGAGAACTTCACAGGAATCACTCCATGGATATTGGTGGATTTCCGTTCGCCAAAACGCAATAACCCTACTTACCAGGAAGGCTGGAACCGCAAAGGTTTGATTGACGATCAAGGGAATAAGAAGAAAGCCTTTTTCGTGCTGAAGAAGTATTACGATGAGATGGAGAAGGCAGGGAAGTAATTAGCTATTATTCGCAATAAGATGAATTCCACTCTTTTGAGATGAAGCTCTGGGGAGTGGAATTTTTTGTTATTGGGTTGCTTTGGTTTGTGGAGTTTTGATTAATTCGGAATCAAATCAAGAAAATAAAGTGTTATTTTTTAGTTAATTGGAAGTCTATGCAACGAATTACACTTACAGTCAAAGACGATGACAAAATGAGTTTCTTACTTGACTTACTTAGGCAATTTGAGTTTATTGAAATCCAACAGTCAGTGAAGGAGCAAAAAAAGGGTTACAATTTTTTTGCCTCAGCCGGTCTTTGGAAAGGAAGAGACATTGATGCTAAGAAACTCAGAAAAGAAGCATGGGCAAAAAATCGTTAGTTCTCTGCGACACCAATATCCTCATTGAATTTTACAAAGGGAATCATGAGATTATCAAAAATCTTGAATCTATAAGGTCAAAATAATATTGCTGTTAGTATAGTGACTATTGGAGAGCTGTTGTTTGGTGTTATGAACAAAAGGGAACTCAAACAGATAAATAAAGATCTTTCTCACTTATATACATTTAATATTTCAGATGTAACAGGGGATGTATTTACAAAGTTGATGACGGAATATACCTTAAGCCATAATCTCGGCCTACCGGATGGGTTGATTGCTGCCACGGCTATTGTTCAGGACATTCCACTTTATACTTTGAATGTAAAAGATTTCAGATTTATCAAAGGGTTGAAACTCTTCAATTGATCAATGGAATAAGAAAAAAGCCTTTTTCGTGCTGAAGACGTATTATGACGAAATGGAGAAGGCAGGGAAGTAACTATAATTTTAATGGGGGTTGATCCCTTTTTTATGAGATGCGAGCGAAGCATATAAGAAACGTTCCTCAATAATCTCCTGCGAAAATAGGTTAGTGATAAGTGAGCACTTCTTCTGGCGCTTTGGGTGTTTGCTGGCAAGCGCTGATGGATATAATTAAGTGCTGGAACAAGCACTTGAAATGAGTGTTGCATTTTGCGTTGGGAAAAATCGCCTGAGTGCTCAATTCAGTTATTGCTCTGCTCAATATTGGTAAAGAAGTGTGTGATGAGCTTTCTTTTCGGAAGTTGTCAGGCTGGGAACAGGTTGGTAGTTAAAGTAGAGGTTTTATTCCATTAAAATACTTATACTAACCTCATGAATAAGGATTTAAGTAGATACACCATTGTTGTTTTATGCCTGGCGCTCACTCTGATTGGTCAGGCACAAGCGAACTTTCAAATCAAAACTATTGATCAGTCGCTATATCAACGAATGATTGATGCTCAGGTGTTTGGTAAACATTCACCAGTTTCAATCGACCGTCTAAGATTGATTAAGCTGAAATACCTTGGATTTGATGGGCAGGAGCACGATGGGGAGATCATGGTGCTGGATGCATGCAGTCAACAGGTCTTGACTATTTTTCAAGACTTATATGATCGAAAGTTTGCTTTTGAGAGGATTGAACTGATCATGAAATACGGTGGTAGTGACAGCCTTTCTATGGCCGCCAACAACACTTCAGCACACAATCTCCGACAGATCACTGGTGGTAAAAGCCTTTCGCTGCATGCTTATGGTACCGCTATAGATATCAATCCGGTGAATAATCCTTTTGTAGACATTTCTTGTAGCGATACTGAAGGGATTGCCCGGTTTCAGCCAGCTGCTGGGATCAAATATGCCAATAGGATGGAGAATAGGCTTGGGAAAACTAATCGGAAAGGCCTTGCTGAAGATGCCTTGGAAGTATTCTCCAAAAATGGATTTTATTGGTGGGGAGGCTATTGGAACTGTCCGATTGATTATCAGCACTTTCAGGTCAGTAGGTCTATCACTGAGCTTTTGGTTGCCATGGAACCTGAGGAGGCAGCCATTTTCTTCAAACAAGTAGTAGCATATTTCAACAAAACCCATCAGCCGATTGAAGATGCACTGAAAGCGAAAATTGGAAAAGATGTTTCTTTTGTGACTTTTTATAAGCAGGATAAGGAGAGGTTTCATAAAGTTGAGGAGGAGTTGGAGTGACTCTGTAAGAAGTCCAAAACTCTGACTTATCTGACCTCAGCTTGCAAACTGAGGTCGTGAGAGCCAGCTTCTTATCAATATTCTTTGGGCTCTTGTCTAACGTGTCTGATTCGTAATATTCGGATCGTATCAGTGATAAAATATGCTATTCTTAAATTATGTTTTTCAAAAGCCCTGAAACTTCCGTTGTTGTCTTTTTTGAATTTGTCTGGTGGATATTTTTCAGGATAATCAGCAATTTGGTCAATGAGTTCTAGGATATCATCTATAACCTTTTCGGCGGACTGAAAGGAGTCCTGGGCAATTCTTTTGATCTGTTTTTTAAAAGAGTCTCTGGCATGCGTATCCCAGGATACTTCTAGCTTAGCCATGTAGCGGATTCTTTTTTAACCTCTTCATGAGTTGCCGATATTCCTGCATCCATTCTTTCGTTGGCTTCATCTAGTTCCTTATTGTACTGCTCAATACTAATGCGCGTTTCTTTTGTATCAAGTCCATAATCCACTAGGTGTTTAATGGCCTGGATTAGTGAATAGTCATTAACCTGTTGCAAACGCTTAATCAAGGCTTTTTTTTCGGCTTGTATGTCTTGATAGGATTCCATTGTTACAAAATAACGATTATTTCCTTTAGAACATTCATTTTCACAGTTGAAGTTTGTTAATGAGGAGTTTTGGCGATTTTATAATGAAGGGCATAAGCTGGAAGGAATGATTTCAGGGTCACACTTACAAGATAGCATTGGCCAAGTATTTCTCTGGAGATCTTTCAATAAAGTCTATCTGAGATTTAAGATCTTCTATTTTATGTTGTAAATTTTTAATACCCAGACCATATATCCTTTCTTGGTCAAATTCTATAGTCTCGGTGATGATTCTTTTAAAAAGTAATCCATGTTTGAGGGTCAGATCAAGTTCAAAACCATAACCTCCTTTCTTCTTTCTAATTTGATAGTTCCAACTCATGAAACGGGGTAATTTTTTTCAGGATAAATCTAACATACTTGTTTATGTTTTTTATCTTATTTCTTGTCCATAAACTGCTATATCTGTGAAAGTTTGTTAAGGAATGGAGGCTTTGGCAACCTCAAGGATTGAGTCGCGTGAAATGCAAAAATCTTTGACGCATGATGATGGATCACAAACTATCAACCCTAATTTGGACCTGCTTTAAAACAGAAAAACCCCGGCGAAATGCCGAGGTTTTGTAAGTGATTCGCCTGGGGCTCGAACCCAGGACCCTCTCCTTAAAAGGGAGATGCTCTGCCAGCTGAGCTAGCGAATCATCGTGTTAATTTCTTTCGTTTTTTAGCGCCTATGTCTAAATTGCGGTTGCAAAAATAGGAACCTTTTTTCAAAATACAACCCATGATAAAACTTTTTGTCAGATTTCTTTCACCAATAATCTTTAGTCTGTTCATGACCTACTCTGCAACTGCGCAGAATAACCTTTTACAGCCTGCCGATTCACTTTTTGCGAAACAAAAATATACTGAGGCTTTTGAGAAATATGATGAGATTTTTGATCAGGGAATGGCTTCTCCTGCTATGCTGACTAAAATGGCATTTATTCAGGAGGGATTGGGGAATTATGCCGAAGCCCTTTATTTCCTCAATTTGTATTACGAAAAGACTTCTGACAAAGCTGCTGCCACCAAAATGCGAGAATTGGCAGAGGAGCATGACCTGAAAGGTTATGAGTACTCAGATGCGAGGTTTATTGCCAATTTTTTGAAGAAAAACAATCAACTGATCGTGATCTGTTTGTTAGCCTTTTCATTGTTCTTGTTGGCCTATGCATTCCGAAAAAAGAAACGTGGTGAAACACCAGCTTTTTCATTAGGGCTACAACTCATTACATTGGTATTGGTAGGTGTTTTGAGTAATCAGTGGTTTGTAAAAGGCCAGGCGATTGTAAGACAAGATAACTCGATCCTTATGACAGGGCCATCGGCTGGTGCCGAACCTGTGGATTTTGTCAAGAAAGGAAACAAGGTTGTCATTAAATCAAGAGACATCTTGTGGTCTGAAATTGAGTGGGGTGAAGAAACGGCGTTTATTCGCACCAAAAACCTTCGGCTATTATGAAAAAAGCGGTCTCAAAAGGGGCAGTGTATTCGGGGCTAGTCTGCAAAATTAGGAGGCCGTTCAAAATCCTTTTGAGACAGCCTCTTGATTTTTAGTTACTAAAAGTTTCTTTCCATTTATTGATGCCTCCATCTAGAGAATAGAGTTCTTTAAATCCCATTTGGGACATGGCCTGACAGGCTTGCATGCTGCGATTTCCGGAGCGACAGTAAACAAGATATCGCTTGTTTTTTTCCAATGAGGACAATTCGTTTTCAAAGCCAGGTCCAAATTCAATTCGAAGGTTTCCTGGGATCTGGCCTTCCTCATATTGCTCTCTGGCAGCTCTTACATCCAGCACAATGGCATCTGCCGCTAACTTTAAACTTCGAAAGTGTTTTGGTTCAATTGCTTGAATCATATCTATTGATGTTTTGGGTATTACATATAATTCCTGGTTACAAAATTCATTCACCACCCAGATTTTTGTTGTAACAAAAGATACATAACCAGCTAGATGAGTTGACTCAGCTATATTGATTCATTTTTAGCTTAAGATCATTATTTCTGATTCAAACAAATAATCCACATTTTTGGTGGATGTTTTCTTTCAAACGAGAGTCGCCAGAAGATTTACTGAATCGTCAGACACAAATCAAGAAATCTTATTTTGACTTTGATCGGATAAGATTGTTTTTCGATAGAAGTGATCAATCGGATGCTTATCAAATTCCTGATGATCGTACAATCAACGATTTGGATTTTGAAGAGCTGTTCATGTTTCTGGATAGGACTTCATCTAAAATAGGCCAACAATATCTCTACACACTCCTCAGAACTATTCCGAAGGATAATAACCGGATTGAGGAACTGGAAAAGCGAATCGCTTTTTTGGAAAATGATAAGCGAAAGGTTGCTGCGATAAGACAATTGAGAAAACTAAACAGACCTGCGGCATATTCCCTGCAAAACCTCATTTTCGGAGAACATTTACAACGCCCGGTCTGGTATTGGGTGATTCCGGTTTTATCATTACTCAGTTTTACCTGTCTTATAATTTCCTTCATTGTTCCCCCAGTGGTATTTGTATTTCTGGCGCTCATGGTCACCAATATGATCATCCATTATTGGAACAAAACCAACATACTTTCTTATTCCAATTCCATTTTACAGTTATTGATCCTGAGGCAAATAGTCAAGAATTTTCTGAAAGATGAGATTTTTCAAAGCTCTGGAGAGATCACTTCTTCATTAAAAGCAATTAATCATATCTCTAAGTGGTCTGGTTTATTTAAGCTGGAAAGTAAGTTGGCTGACGATATCAGTCAAGTAGGTGAATTCATAATAGATCTGGTGAAAGCGGCATTTTTGATTGAGCCTATCGCGATTTTCAACGTGGTTCAGAAGTTAGAAAAAAGCAGGTCTGAAATGGAAATACTCTTTAGACGGGTAGCTGAAATTGACGTGGCTTTATCCATCTCGGCGCTTAGAAAAACATTGTCTTATTGCTCTCAACCTGTTTTCGCGGATTTCTTTCAGGTCAAAGAAATTTTTCATCCGCTTTTAGAGCACCCTGTTGCCAATGATCTCGCTCTGAGTGACGGTCAATCTGTTTTGATTTCTGGTTCGAATATGTCTGGAAAAACCACTTTTATACGAACGGTTGGGATCAATGCACTTTTGGCTCAGACGATTAACACTGCATGTGCACGAGAAATGAAACTTCCAAAATTGAAAATACTGTCTGCTATCAACATGAGCGATAGTTTGATGGAAAGCACCAGCTATTACCTGGAAGAAGTGAAAACAGTGAAAACCCTGGTGAAAGCTGCCGACACTCAGAATCAGTATTTGTTCTTGCTTGATGAGCTCTTTAAAGGTACTAATACGGTAGAACGTGTTGCTTCCGGAAAAGCTGTTTTATCTCACTTAAATCGAAATAAGCACATTGTTTTCGCTTCCACTCATGATTTAGAACTCACTGATTTTTTGAGTGAGGAGTATGATTACTTCCACTTTGTGGAGACAATACGCGACAATGAACTGGTCTTTGACTACCAGCTCAAAGATGGACGGGTGAAAGATACCAATGCAATCAGGATTTTGGAGCTTTACGATTTCCCTAAGAGCCTCACTAAAGAAGCAACTTTACTTGCAGCGAAAATAACTGAAATGAAAACTTCTAACTGATTTTACCTTTTCCACTCCAATACCTTAATAGGCTGAGGAGCAATCTGTGAGATGCCTTCTCCATCCACCTGCGTAACATTCTGGAGGAAAAGGTGCAGTTCTTTATTTTGCTGCCACATGACCGGATCCAGGGTTGGCTCCCAGGAGTTATAACTCTTCTCTGTCAAATCATGGATTTTCCATTTTTTACATTCCGGTAATTGTGAACTGGCTATGGATACCTTGTTACCGCGTTCAGCGTCCCTGAAGATGAGATGAACATCATTTTGCCTGCCCACTACCAATTGAGGGCGGGCAATTGGAATGGCTTTGGTGCCCCTCCCAGAGAGCGAAAAAGCCTCTTTGCGAAAATCCAGGTTTTGTGTTTTCCAGCCTTCAGGTGATTGATAGATCAAATGGTATTGAGGAACTTTTGAACCTTCCGGCCTCCAGTAGGTAGCAATAACAGGGCGGCCATCGTTATCTGAGGTCATCGCTGTTTGGTTGATCAATTCACTGTTTTGGGGAATTTTAACAGCGTATTCCGCATTTTCAGCTGTGATGGGGAGATTATATACAGCTCCATTTGAGCGAGTCCAGGTATGTCCACCATCTACAGAACTCGCATAGCACAGGTCATGATTACTGGCTAAATCCGGGGATTCGCGCCATACCCAAGAGATATGGATGGTTCCATTTTGATCAATGCATGCCTGCCAGTAAGCGTTTCGCTGACCTTCGCCACTGATCAGGTTGCTTTGAAGGCGTGTCCATTGCTGTGAGTCCGGGTTGTATTTGTTAATAAAAAGATCTCCGTTTCCAGAACCTCCTGAGCGGTAAAAAAACAACAATTCATTTCCCAAAGTATAAAACTGAGGATAAGAAACTACCTGTTCATCATCACCGATCATGGGCAGCTCATTGGTCAACTCAAGCGAAAGAGGTTCATTGCTACGAGCGTACCTTAGTGGGCTATTGTGATGATCCCAGCTTACATGCAGGTAACCCAGATAGTCAACAATAATACTGATGCCATTGTGAGCATCCAGTGCATTTCCAGAGAAAGGGGTTCTTTTCAGGTTCCAGGCGGAAGTACCGAGTGTTCGCTTACCCAGGATCAATTGTTTATTACCATCATAAAAGGCGGTGAACTGTTGGTCTCCAAAGGTGTAAAGTGAGTAACTGCGAAACGCTGTAGTATTCACAGTGTTTTGTGCCCATCCATTGGCAATGTGTACCTGATTCACTTTTGGGCTACAACTCCAGCCAATCAGGCTTATTAATAGAATTAATACTGACCTAAAGCTGTCAGCCATGCCTGTGTTTACTTTCAGATCACTGAGTCGCGTATTCAACAATGAAAGGATGAAAATCAATTTGGCTCCTTTCAGCGCCGGGGTAAACCGCATTGATTTTCTGATTTTAAGTTGGAACACTATTCTATGCACTTCTTTTTAGTAATTAAGGTAATTATTTTAGGCTTGCCTGCATTCAAAGATGAATGGCATAAAGGCAATAAATGTTGGGAGCAAGTCTCTGTAATACATTTTATTACCTAATCCTTGCGTTTTCAGTCCCATCGCAGAGTTATGATGACGATAATTTTGTTCATCAACATTCAATATGTGATCTAATGAAAAGAACTCTATTATTATTAATTATAGCAATGGGAACGACGTATTCATGCACTGAAACAGATGCTAATGACAATAAATCCAGAGTTGAGCAACTCGTGGACAAAATGACCCTTGAAGAAAAAGTGCACATGCTGCATGGGGGAGGTAAGTTTATCTCTGCGGGTGTGGAGAGGCTTGGGGTTCCTGACCTTACTTCTACTGATGGACCTTTGGGTATTAGAGAGGAGTTGCAGCAGCACAGCTGGGCGCCTGCAGGGTGGAACAATGATTTTGCAACCTTTTTCCCGGCAGGAGGCGGTCTTTCTTCTACATGGAACCTGGAGCTTGCCCGTCAGTTTGGAGAAGCAATTGGTGCGGAGGCCCGTGCCAGGAAAAAGGATGTATTGTTAGCTCCTGCTGTGAACCTGATACGTTCGCCTCTTGGTGGAAGAAACTTTGAATATTTTACAGAAGACCCTTTCTTAAACAAGAAACTGGTTGTACCCTATGTAACTGGTGTGCAGAGCAACGATGTGGCAGCATGTGTAAAGCACTATGCGATCAACAATCAGGAAACACTGCGTGGATCAATAGATGTGCAAGCTGACGAGCGAACTATCCGGGAAATGTATTTACCAGTATTTAAAGCAGCAGTGGAAGAGGGTGATGCCTATTCAGTAATGAGTGCTTACAATAGGTTCAGAGGGAAGTATCTTTCTGAGAATGACTATATGCTCAACAAAATCCTTCGTGATGAATGGGGCTTTCAAGGATTTGTAATGTCAGACTGGGGAGCAGTTCATTCCACAGTAGAATCTGCACTTTATGGCCTGGACATAGAAATGGGAACGGAGTTGGATGACTATGATAAATGGTATTTTTCTGAAGGGTTAATAGAAGCAGTAAAAAATGGCAAAGTACCTGAGGAGGAAGTCGATAAGAAGGTGAAGCGCATACTCTATGTGATGGATGAGATTGGTGTTTGGGATGAGCATCGCAAGAAAGGTTCAATCAATACTCCGGAGCATTTGGAAGTAGCTTATAATGTAGCATCAGAATCAGTGGTGCTGCTAAAAAATGAGAACGACTTACTCCCTCTTGATTCAAAATCAATTAAAAGTATTGCAGTGATTGGAGATAATGCCAAAAGAAAACATGCCAATCAGGGATTTGGAGCGGGTGTGAAAACCAAAACAGAAGTGACACCATATGCAGCACTTATGACTAAGTTTCCAGATCTAAAGATCAACTATGCACATGGTTACAAGGAGCAATATTTGGAGAACAACCTGAATCGGGAATGGGGTTTGCCGGTGGATTATAAGGCTGATCCTAAAATGATAGCCGAGGCTGTTGCTGCTGCAAAGCAATCTGATGTGGCTGTGGTGTTTGCAGGGTCAAACAGACTGGTAGAAACAGAGGCAGAAGATAGAAAAGACCTGAGATTGCCTTTTGCACAGGAAGAACTCATCAAAGCGGTGAGAGCGGCAAATCCAAGAACTGTGGTGGTCATGATTGCTGGTGCACCTTATGATGTTGCAGAAATTCATAACACAGTAGATGCGTTGGTTTGGAGCTGGTTCAATGGTTCTCGGGCTGGCGATGCTATTGTAGATGTGCTCTTTGGAGATGTGAATCCAAGCGGCAAGCTGCCAGTAACTTTTCCAAAGACTTTGGAAGATTCTCCGGCTCATGCAACCAACAGCTTTCCTGGTGGTCCGGAGGTAGTTTCTTATGAAGAAGGTGTCCTGGTGGGTTATCGTTGGTTCGACACTAAGGATGTAGAACCTTTCTACCCATTTGGTTATGGTTTGTCATATGCATCCTATGAATACAGCAAGTTGGCTGCTGACAAAGAATCATATACCAGCAATGAAATGATTACTTTGACGCTGGATGTGACCAATACCAGTGATGTGGCGGGTAAGGAAATTGTGCAGGTGTATAGTAGCAAGCCGGAATCCAATGTAGAGCGTGCTGCAAAAGAGTTGAAAGGATTCGCCAAAGTGGCTTTGGAGGCTGGCGAAACCAAGACAGTAACTATTCAATTACCTGTGAAGGAACTTGCTTATTATCATCCGCAAAATGGATGGACGGTGGAGCCAGGTGAATATGTGTTTTATGCATCAGCTTCATCGAGAGATATTCGTAAACAAATCAACTTAAATATTCAGTAGCCTATTCCCCGGGTCAGGGCCTTCATTGTACAATGCAATGAATGCCTCGGCTTGGGGTAATAAATGTCAGGTTTGGTGCCTTTCTGTCTTATAACCCCTCATTTTTCAAAAAAATTATTTGATATTATACTTTGAAAATGGGGACTCTTATGAGGATAATAAGACAAACATGGTACCTGATATGTATGATAGCTGTGGCTGCAATGCTTCCCTGCGGTGGCTTTGCTCAGGAGAACATGAATGTCAAGTTTGACAATATTAATACCTCAAATGGGCTGTCAAACAATCAAATCCATTCGATCTATCAGGACCAGCAGGGATACATCTGGATAGGCACACTCTCAGGCCTCAACCGGTACGATGGTTATGAGGTCAAATCTTTTTTCCACCAACAAGACGATCCCAGCTCACTTAAAAACAACACAATCATCTGGATAGCTGAGGGTCCGGAGGAAAAACTATGGGTCAAGCACAATGAGGGTATTTCATTGTACAATCCTTTTACAGAGCAGTTTGAATCACCGGCAAACTATCTGGAACGACTGAAAACGGATGCAGCTTTCATTACCGAAATCCTCAAGGATCGTGAAGGTGATTATTGGTTTGCCATAGAAAACAGGGGGATTGTCAAGCTGGAAGGTGATCAGATGATAGAAATGAATCAATCTTCTAATGGAGAGGTGAAGCTTGCTTCTAATAATATAACAGACCTCCTGTCAGGGAATGACGGAAATGTCTGGATAGTACATTCTTTTGGTCAGATCGAGGTGATTGACCCGATTAAAAACAAGGTGGTTCGGCGATACGGATTTCCTGATCAATTTACTCACCATGATCGCTATTGGAATCTTTTTGTGGATATGGACGGAGACATTTGGTTGTTTTCTACAGATGATCCTTTTGGGCTTTATTACCTCAATACTAAAAATGGAGATAGTAAAGTTCTGGATGCTTCGGTACTTCGCAGTGATATTGTCAGGGGTGTGGTTCAGCATGAAAACGGTTACTTGTGGATAGGTGCTGATCATGGAGGAATCACACTTTTGAATAAGCATAACTGGGAAATTAAAAGCGTCGGAAATGATCCGGATCTCCCAAAAAGTTTGGTTAGTAATAATGTCAATAGCATTTTTCGTGATAGAAGTGGTGGTATTTGGGTTGGAACCGCAAAAAGTGGCGTGAGCTACCATCACATCGGTGCTGATAATTTCAAGCATTATAAAATCAATCGAAAAGATCCGGCATATAATGACTTCAGCAGCTTTGCAGAAGATGATAAACACAATCTCTGGATTGGTTCCAATGGTAAAGGACTGATCAAATTTGATCTGCAAAAACGCACATTCACTAGTTTATTAGATCAGGGTAATTATAAGGGGAAAATGCCTGATGTGGTGGTGAGTATGATTAAGAGTTCTTCGGGCAAAATCCTTGTTGGTTCTTTTCTGGAAGGTCTTTTTGAGTTTGATGGTCATCAGTTCAATCAGCTGGATATTTTCCCAACACATCTAGTTGGTGTAAGTATTTGGGATCTTTTTGAAGATCGGGATGGTAAAATCTGGATTGGAACACTCAAAAATGGTGTGTTTCAGTGGAATCCTACTACGAATCAGGTAATACAGTACAGCCAGGCAGACATCATGAACTCAAACTATTTTACCTGTATTACCCAGGACAATAGCGGTCGTATTTGGTTAGGAACTGGCACCGGGTTAAATATTTTTGATCCTCAAACCCAGCAGGTAAAATCTTATCTGGCCAGTGATAATCAACCCAATTCTCTTAGTAATAATTCGATTATTTCGATGCTTCAAGATCGCAAAGGACGTATGTGGGTTGCCACGTTAGAGGGCTTAAACTTATATGATGGTGAAGACGGATTCAGAGTTTTCAAAACCAAAGACGGTATTTCGTCAAATATTGTGATGGCACTCCAGGAAGATGATGAAGGTAATATCTGGATGAGCACTTCCAAAGGTATTACCAAAATGATTGATACGGAGGATGGATTTGGCTTCCAGACTTTTGATATTTCAGATGGACTTCAGGCGGATAATTTCACTGAAGACGCAGGTTTCAAAACCAGTGATGGAGAGCTTATTTTTTCAGGTCAGAATGGGTTCAATATTTTTGTGCCTGAAGAAATTGAGATTTCTGCCAAGTCGCCGAATTTGCTGCTTACAAGATTTTCAGTAGCTAACCAGCCGATTATTCCAGGTCAGCAGGTCAACGATCGTGTCCTGTTGAAAAAACCAATTTCTAAGACAAGAGAACTGGAGCTGCGGTATGATGAAAACTCCTTCGCAATAGAGTTTGTAGCCCTTTCTTTTTTTCAATCAGGTAAGATCCGATATCAATATATGCTGGATGGGTTTGATAAGGACTGGATCAATGCATCTCCGGGTATGCGCAAGGTAAATTATACCAATTTGGACTATGGTACTTATTCGTTTCGATTGAGAGCATCTGCCAATCCTAACAATTGGACAGGAGACGATATTAAGCTTACCATACATATCAACCCACCCTTTTGGCAGACACCTCTTGCTTATTTAGCCTACATGATCTTTTTAGGGCTGTTCTTTTATCTCACCAGAACATATATAGTGAGGCGTGAACGCCAGAAAGCTTATGTGGAAAGTGAAAAACGAGAGGCACAGCGACAGCATGAGCTTGACTTAATGAAGATCAAGTTTTTTACCAATATCAGTCATGAGTTTCGCACTCCGCTTTCTCTGGTGCTCACACCTATAGAGCGCATGATCAAAGATCCGGAGAATATTCGGGTAACAGATCTGACTATTGCACAGCGAAATACCAAAAGATTGATGACCCTGGTTAACCAACTGCTGGATTTTCGTAAACTTGAAGCCAACCAACATAAGTTAAGCCAATCAAGCGGCAACATTATCGTTTTCTTGCAGGATATAGTGGATTCCTTTTCAGATCTGTCCCTGGAAAAAGAAGTGGCTATCACATTCCACTCTGAGATCAAGAGCTTCTTTACCTTTTTTGACAAGGACAAAATGGAAAAGATCATGTTCAACCTCATTTCCAATGCTTTCAAGTTTACGCTGGCTGGTGGGCAAGTCAAAGTTGACTTTGAAATTCTGGACAAGTCTGAAGACGGGCATCAGGTGATGATCATGGTGAGTGATACGGGTATCGGCATACCGAAAGACAAGCAGGAACTCATTTTCAAACGGTTCTTTCAGAATGAAACTACCGGAGAAATCGTCAATAATGGAACAGGAATTGGGCTGAGCATTACCAGGGAATTTGTGGAATTGCATGGTGGAAGGATTTCTGTGGATAGTGCTCCAGATAACGGCAGTACTTTCATTGTTGAGCTTCCGCTAAAAGAAATCAATACTGATGAGGATATAGCTGCTGAACTTGTTAAGGAACTCACATTATCGTCCAATGGACACTCCGAAGATGGGGAACCTATTGATTCCGATAAACCTACTGTTCTATTAGTTGAAGATAGTTTTGATTTTCGGTTTTACCTAAAGGATAACCTGAAGCAGTATTACAATATCGCAGTAGCATCCAATGGAAAAGAAGCTTGGAAAATGGTGAAAAATAGCCCTCCGGATATAGTGATTAGTGATGTAATGATGCCAATAATGGATGGCCATGAACTCTGTGAAAAGATCAAAGCAGATCCACGCACTTCACATGTTCCGGTAATTTTACTTACAGCACAGTCTTCAGATCAGCATCGAATTGAAGGGCTTGAAGCAGGAGCGATAGAGTACATTTCCAAACCATTCAATTTTGAAATCCTGCTCAGTAGTATTAATAGTGCTTTGAAATTTCAGCGTAGAGTTAAAGAATCTGAGCATAAGATCAAGGCTGAGCCCAGCGAGATAAACATTGTTTCTATGGATGAGCAGCTGATCAGCAAAGCTGTAGAGTTGGTGGAGGCTAATATTTCCAACGCTGAATTTTCTGTAGAAGACCTGAGTCATGAACTAGGGTATAGCAGGGGACACTTCTACCAGAAGATCTTGAAGATTACCGGTCAGTCACCGATTGACTTTATCCGAAGCATTAGAATGAAAAGAGCTGCCGACTTGCTGAAAAGAAGTCAATTAAACGTGTCAGAAGTAGCGTACAAAGTAGGTTATAACAATCCGAAACTCTTTAGCAGATACTTCAAATCCGTGTATCATATGTATCCCTCTGAATATCGGACACAAAACGAAGAGATTGATAACTAATTAGTTCTAAAAATTTTTAATATATCAATATTGTAAGAGTATTGATGTTATAATGACAACAAAAAGCGCCAATTACTGAATGATTGACGCTTTTTTTATGTCCTGACATTTTTATACCCTATTCAAATAAAACCATCACCCACGCCGATTTAGCTTCCTCCTAGCTTTGAAATGCTGACAAATTAATCACTGGTATATGAGTGTCATTTTTTCATCATCACAATAGACCGCTGATTTTTTGCGAATGCTTTAAACCCTCAACTAATGAGGACTCAACCTAAAGATTAAACACGGAAGTATATGAAGAAGAATTACTGGAAGATTAAGCACAGAGATAGAGCTCTCCTCGGAGTACTCATCGCTCTGGTGCTAGGTCTGGTTTATCCGGCTGCTGCTCAGAACAGAACTGTCAGTGGTCAGATACTCGATGAGGAAGCTAACGAACCTATCCCCGGGGCTACAATCCTGGTGAAGGGCACTACCAATGGCACCATCACAGATTTGGATGGTAACTATTCTATTAATGTACCAGGCAGTGAAGCTGTTTTGGTTATTTCGTTTGTTGGTTACAAATCCGTAGAGCAGACGGTTGGAGACCGTTCGCGAATCGATGTGATGCTCCCCATGGATATCACCAGCCTTGAAGAAGTAGTGGTAGTTGGGTATGGTACTCAGCGTAAGAAAGTGGTAACAGCTGCTACGGTACAGGTTAAGGGTGCAAGCTTGCAGAAAAGAAATAATACTTTACCAATGCAGGCCCTTCAGGGACAGGCTGCAGGGGTGAGTATAAGATCTAATTCTGGTCAACCGGGTACAGGTATGAAAGTGCAAATCCGAGGTGTAGGGACCATCGGAAACTCTAGTCCGCTGTATATGGTGGATGGAATTGCCACTTCCGATATCAGCTATCTCAATAGTGCGGATATTGAAACAATTGACGTCCTAAAAGATGCGGCATCCGCAGCAATATACGGATCCAGAGCAGCTAATGGAGTAGTGCTTATTACTACTAAGAAAGGATCTAAAGGCAAGGCACAGATTTCATTTGATAGTTATTATGGTGTTCAAAACCGCTACAAAAAAGTAGATCTGCTTAATGCTCGTCAGTATGCACAGATCATGAACGAACAGTTCCTTAACTCCGGGGGATCTGTAAGCAATCTTCCTTTTGATATCAACAATCTTCCGAATTATACAGGCAAAGGCCCTGCCAACACCAATTGGCTGGATCAAATGTTTGTGAAAAATGCACCTACACAGAATTATACGCTAGGAGTAAATGGCGGCAGTGACCAGGGAGTATATTCTTTGTCATTTTCATATACTGGCCAGGCTGGTGTAGTGGGGGGAGCCAAGTACTCAAACTATGGTAGATACAATGCACGGATCAATACCGAAAATAAGCTTTTCAATGACAAGCTGAAGCTAGGTGAGAACATGACACTGACCTATACCAACAAAAATGGAATTAGTGATGGAAATCAGTATAACAATTCATTGAGGTCAGCATTCAATACCAGTCCTTTGCTGCCTGTATATGATCAGAATGGTAATTTTTTCAATACAAATGATTCTTCCATCCATGACCAGAACGGAAATGGATATTGGAACAAGACTGAGGCGAACCCTTATGCCTCTATGGTTTACAACAATCAGAATGCTACCAACCAGCAGAAGCTTGTAGGTAATGTTTATGGAGAGTTGACTCCTGTTAGTGGATTGAAAATCAGGTCATCTTTTGGAGTGAATCTCTATAATGATTCTTACCGCTCGTTTTTACCCGAATACGAGCTTTCGGTTTACGCATTCTCTAAATACTCCAAGGTGACGCAGAGTATGAACAGGAGTCGGACTATTCAATTTGATAATTATGCTACTTATGATTTTAGTTTAGGTGAGCATCAGTTTAGTGCAATGGTCGGTACATCTCTATATGATTATAGTAGGGAGTATGTCTCCGGTACCAATGCCAACATTGCTTTCAGTGGTATAGACTATGCCTGGTTGAACAATACGACCAATAAAAGTCTGATCTCCCTTATTTCTGTGAACGGGGGACCAATGGATGCTACAGGATATACCAATGGGCCAAGTAAACTGTTGTCATATTTTGGAAGGATGCAGTATAATTTCCGTGAGAAGTATCTGCTGAGCGCCACGTTCAGGGCTGATGGTTCTTCAAGGTTTGCACAAGGTCACAGATGGGGGTATTTTCCTTCTGTGTCGGCAGGCTGGGTGATTTCGGACGAAGGTTTTCTAAAATCTGCTTCCGTGATAGAATTTTGGAAATTAAGAGCAAGTTGGGGGCAAAATGGTAACCAATTCATTCCTGCTTTCCAATATACCGCACCGATTACCTTCCAATATGCCAACTACAATTTTGGCAATCAGGAAGGAGCAAATACCCCGGGTGCCTATCCGGACAGGCTGTCCAATCCAAATGTGAAATGGGAAACCTCAGAACAGATTGATATTGGCACGGATCTACAGCTTTACAGTGGAAAATTCAATGTCACACTGGACTATTACAAGAAATCAACCATCGGTTGGTTGATTACAGCTCCAATATTGGGAACCGCAGGAGCTAACCCACCGGTGATCAATGGCGGTAAGGTGATTAATTCTGGGCTAGAATGGGAGCTGGGATACAAAGAAACCTTTAGAGATTTGAGTTTTTCACTTTCTGTAAATGGTAATTACAATAAAAACCTGGTGAAGGATGTACCTACTGCTGATGGTATTGTTCATGGTCTGACTAATCAATTATATGCCAATGCTCCGGAGTTTTACCGAGCTCAGTCTGGGCACCCTATTGGATACTTCTGGGGTTATCAAACTAACGGGATTTTTCAGAGTACATCAGATGTAAAAAACTACACCAATGCGGATGGCAAGGTGATTCAGCCTAATGCCGAGCCAGGTGATGTGAAGTATGTTGATCAAAATGGAGATGGGGTTTTGGATAACAAGGATAAGGTGCAGATAGGAAATCCAATCCCAAAAGTTAATCTTGGCTTCACCATTTCACTTGGTTATAAGGCACTTGATTTCTCAGTGATGGCTTATGGTGCCTTTGGCCAGCAATTGGTGCAGGCTTACCGCTCTCAATCCGGAAAATACTCCAATTATACTACTGCAATACTTGATAGATGGACTGGTGAAGGTACTTCCAACGCTATGCCAAGGGTCAATAACAGCAGCAGCAACTTTATCAATTTTTCTGACCTGTATATCCAAAATGGCAACTTTCTCAGGATCGGTAATGTGACATTGGGATACGACTTTAGTAAACTTCTAAAAGTCAAAGCAATTGGTCAGTTAAGGCTCTATGCCGCTGTGAATAATCTATGGACTTTCACCAAATACACTGGTATGGATCCTGATGTAGGATATGGTGTCAGCAATGGGTTTGCCAACCAGTTTGCGTCTGGGATTGATTTGGGTTTCTATCCCAACCCCCGAACAATGCTCATGGGTTTAAATGTGAAATTCTAAAAGGAGCTAACAGATGAAAAAAATAATAAGAATAGCAATAGTTGTATTGACGATCGGATCTTTTAGTTGCAAAGATTATCTGGATACGCCGCTGACAACCAACTCGGTTGTAGAAAATTACTATAGTACCCCAGGTCAGGCTGAAGTTGGCCTGGTAGGCTGCTATGACGGCTTGCAAAGGATCTGGGATGGAGGGGTTGCATTTCCGGTTGCCAGTACTGTGATGGCCGACATGACTTTTGGCGGTACAGGAGCAGCTGACCCTGACAATTATAAAATGATGGACGAGTTTGATAAAAACGTAGCTCCGGCATTTATGAATATGTTTGAAGATAACTGGAAGGCCTATTATGCAGGAATCTTCAGGTGTAACACCCTCCTGATGAGAATGGCTGAGCAGGATTGGACAAAGGATAATGCACGCGCAACTGAGGTCCAGGCAGAGGCCCGTTTTTTACGAGCTTATATGTACTTTGATCTGGTTCGCATGTTTGGAAATATTCCATTGCTTACCCAACCTACAAAAGCCAATATTCCCCAGGTAAACCCTGATGAAGTTTACAAATTAATTACTGAAGACCTCCTTTTTGCGATAGAGAATACCAGCGACACTCCTTATCCGGGAATTGCCGCAACAGACTATGGGCACGCAAACAAATGGGCATCTGAAGCGCTGCTGGCTAGAGTATATCTCTTTTACACTGGATACTATGGAGCTTCTGATCTGGTAGGCCTTGTAAAGTCATCTGATGCTTTGGGTTACCTGGAGGATCTGATTACCAATAGTGGTCATGGTCTGATTGATGATTACTCCAGCCTGTGGCCGGCGGCAGCTACTTACGAAGCAGCCATGCGTGGTGATTCCATCTCTGCCAATACTTATGCCGGAGAAACTAATAAAGAAATTGTGTTCGCCATCAAATACACCTATACCAGCGATTACAATGGGAATGCGGATGGAAACTCATGGATGGTGATGAATGGTTTGCGAAACCAAAGCTGGGGTAAATATGGCTATGGTAATGGATGGGGTGCGTGTCCTGTAATGCCTTCTGTATATGTTAACTGGAATGCTAATGATATTAGACGGGAATCATCCATTATGGCCATTGTCGAGGAGGGAATTGACTATCAGCAGATCAATGATGTGAAGGAATACACAGGATATTTCACCAAGAAATATACACCGACAGCAGATAAGGATGGCAATAGCATAACAGTGACTGATTATGGTGCGGTCAATTTTATGATCGGGCAGTTCCAGGATTATTTCAGTATCAGATATGCCGATGTGCTCCTGATGGCTGCTGAGCTGGGGAGTGCCAATGCTCTTAATTATGTAAACATGGTTCGCAACAGAGCGGGTGTCACCCCGGTAGCATCAGTGGATAAAGATGTGATTTTCGAAGAACGTCGATTGGAACTGGCCTTTGAGGGACACAGGTACTGGGACTTGCTGAGATATGACAACACGCTTGATTATGCTGTCAATAAAATAGCGTTTTCCGGCAGAGTGATGACTGCTGGTGCAGAGGTGGATAAAGTTATTGATGCAGCTAACATCAAGCTTACCCGGGGCCTGTGCCAGATCCCTTTCAATCAGATTACACTTTCAGATGGCGTACTCGTGCAGAACGCCGGATGGTAATACTTCTCTAAACTTTTTTTGAATTATACAGACTAAAAAACCGAATAACTATGAAGCAACTAAGTATTAAACTTTTATTTACATTGATGGTAATGGTTCCATTGATGTTTTTAGCCTCCTGTGGAGGAGATGATAACCCTACGAACCAGAATCAGACCGATGAGTATACTCCGGTTCTGAAGACTAACTTTGATTTTACTGTTGATGGTAACAATGTGAATTTTACTACTGAAATCAATGGAAACGTTTGGGTAACAGCTAATGATGTGGATTATCAATTTGTTGATAAAGCTGTCACTGTAAATTTACCCAAAGCAGGTACTTACTCATTTACTTGCAGCAGTCTTGGAAGCGGTTCTGTGATCACTTCAGATCCGTTTGACGTGGTGATTGAGCAAGATGATATTGAATTCCTCAATAAAGCACCTTGGCTCTATCTCAGTGGAGGGGCAAATAAGACCAAGACCTGGAGAATGGACATGAACAAAGATGGTAAATGTGTCTATTTTGATGGCCCGGTTTATTATAGTGGCGACAATAGCGATCCCTATTGGTCTTGGGATGTTACTCAGACTATTGATGCCGATCATCCTTACAGCTTGAATGGAACAGATTTGACTTCTGTATTCAACTGGACGCCTAAATATTCTGATAATACCTGGCTAATGGCACCAAATGATTACGGTACTATCACATTTGATGCAACCAATGGTACAGTTTCAACTACGGTATTCGGAAGTAAGACGGACGGTACGTTCACTTATGATACCAGCACAATGAAGTTGAATTTTACAGGAGGTATAGTGATTCCTGTAGACACTGCAAGGTTAAATGAAGGACAGTTTACAGAGGAGGACCTGGCTAAACTGAGAATTTACTCTATTTCCGATTCGGCTATGCAAATTGGTGTGAAGCGTACATATGAAGGTACCAATGATGATGGAAGCCAGAAAGAGTCTAAGTGGATCATGGTATACAATTTTGTGGTAGTTGGTTATGATTATCCTGTTCATGAAATTCCTCACGCTGATGTAACCTGGCCTGATGCACCAAGCGCAGTTACTTCAGATGATGCAACCGAATCAGCTAAATTTGATGGTTCTTGGAAAATCAAAGTGTCTGGTGACTGGCGTTCCTGGTATGCAGGTTTCTGGAATTTTGCTACCGGGATGAATGATGCTCCGGATACCTATAAGGGCACGGATCAGGAAGGAAATGTATACTGGGATCCTTATACCCCTTCTGCTACAGATCAAAATAGCTTCCCTTCTGATTCTCTTCAAAGTCTGACCATGACTTTCGACGCATCTGCTGGTACTTTGGTGATTACTCAAAATGGAAATACTATAGCTTCCGGCACTTACATGACAGACGGTTCCAAGATCACTACCGATGGTGTTCAGTTAATGATGCAAACCGATGGTAAGGAACAACATGCACCTAATACGGCAGTCATTGCGGAGCTTCCTGATGCAGCTGCGGCAGGTGATGAAATGATGTTAGCGTTTTATGAGTGTGATGCTGGATGCAATAAAAACGAGTGGGTATCCTTCATTTTTGTAAAACAATAATTTAATACCTCTTCATATTATTACTTATTTCCGGGGCTGACTCCAGTCCCGGAAATATTTAACTCTTGCAAACTCAAAACAGAAAAGGCGAACCAATATTTGATGCGTACAGTACTTCTCATTAGTGTTTTATTCCTGACAATAATCTGGTCATGTCAGTCTCCAACCGACAGTCGTCAGAAAGTATTGTTCAACGACAACTGGCAATTCCAACTGACTGATTTTGGTGAGCCTAATTTGGTCAATGAAGGAAATGGATGGAGAAAGCTTAACCTACCGCACGATTGGAGTATAGAAGGTGATTTTGATCCGGAAAATCCAGCCGGTGTAGGTGGAGGAGCCTTGCCGGGAGGAATAGGCTGGTACCGAAAGCAATTTGAGATGACCAAAGAGCAACTCGACAAAAAAGTTTTCATCCGGTTTGATGGTGTTTATCAAAATAGCACTGTCTGGATCAATGGCCAGAGGTTAGGTACAAGACCAAACGGATACATCTCTTTCGAGTATGACTTAACTCCATATCTAAAACTCGGAGAAAATACACTGGATGTAAAGGTCGATAATAGCCAGCAGCCCAATTCAAGGTGGTATTCCGGTTCAGGAATTTACCGGAAGGTTCATCTTATAACAACGGATAAAATACACATCCCTCAATGGGGTCAATATGTCACCACAGATGATAATAATGTTACTGTTGAAACTGAACTGAGGAATGATGCGAATAAATTAGCTGACCTCACTATTACAACCAATATTACTCAACCAGATGGGCGGGTAATTGAAACCAAAAAAGAAACTATCAGCATTGCCGCAGGGCAATCGAAAATATTAACCAGCCAGCTGAAAGTAGCTGGAGCAGAACTTTGGACGCTTCAGGATCCAAACCTCTATCGTGTGGAGACGAGCGTAACAAATGATGGTGAAGTTGTAGACAACTATAGCACCACGTTTGGATTTCGTTCATTTAGCTTTGATCCTGAGCACGGATTCAACCTGAACGGTCAACCTGTGAAAATTAAGGGGGTTTGCTTACACCACGACCTGGGAAGTTTGGGCGCTGCTTTTAATGAAAGAGCCATGGAGCGACAGCTCGAGATCATGAAGACAATGGGTGTGAATGCGATTCGCACTTCTCACAATCCGCCAGCTCCTGAGCTGCTAGATCTCTGTGATGAAATGGGACTATTAGTAATGGACGAGATGTTTGATATGTGGTCCATAAAAAAAACGGAATTTGACTACAGTCAATATTGGGAAGAGTGGCATGCACGGGACCTCAAAGACTTTATCCTAAGGGATCGTAATCATCCAAGTATTGTTGTATGGAGCATCGGTAATGAGATCATGGAGCAATACAACCACGAAGACAGTACTGGTGGAATGATCGCACAGGAACTGGCAAGTATTGTTCGCAGTTTGGATGACCGTTCGATTGTTACTGCCAATAATGATACAAGTCCGGAAAACCCACTGATAGCGCTTGGAGGACTAGACATTGTAGGTTATAACTACCATCATGATGAATTTGAACTGGTTCCGGAGAGATTCCCGGGTCAGCCTTTTATTGCTACAGAAACCAACTCTGAACTGGCCACACGCGGGCATTATGACATGCCTTCAGACAGTGTGAGAATATGGCCCATCAAGTGGGATGAACCATTTCACGATGGTAATCCGGACAATACCGTCTCTGCTTATGACAATGTACGACCTCCCTGGGGATCTTCTCATGAAGACACCTGGAGAATCGTGAAAAACAATGATTTTATCTCAGGAATGTTTATCTGGACTGGCTTTGATTACATAGGAGAACCTACTCCATACGAATGGCCTTCAAGAAGTTCTTATTTTGGCATTGTAGACCTGGCTGGTTTCCCAAAAGACAGCTACTATATGTACCAAAGTGAATGGACAGAAGATACGGTGCTGCACATTTTTCCACATTGGACTTGGCAGGAAGGGCAGGAAGTAGACATTTGGGCTTATTATAATCATGCTGATGAAGTTGAGCTTTTTCTCAACGGAAAATCGCTTGGAACCAAAAGCAAACCCGAGGACACTTTCCATGTGATGTGGCGGGTAACCTTTGAACCTGGTACACTCAAAGCTGTATCGAGAAAGGATGGCACATTGGTTAAGACCCAAACAATCAATACTGCCGGAGCGCCCGCGAAAATTGCTTTGGAAGCAGATCGATCACTAATTGATGCGGATGGTGAAGATCTGGCATTTGTAACAGTGAAAGTACTTGACAAAGACGGAAACCTAGTGCCAAATGCAGATAACAGAATTAGGTTTAAAGTCAAAGGAGCAGGCTTTTTACGATCCGTAGACAATGGAGATCAGACGAACCACGAATCCTTTCAGGCAGATAATTACAAAGCATTTAATGGACTTTGCCTGGCGGTGATTCAGTCCGATAGAACTTCGGGTGAAATTACACTGATTGCAGAATCAGATGGTCTGAGTTCGGCAGAAATCAAGATCACTTCACAGCCTACTACAAATTGAATTATACAGGATAAAAGATAAAGAGCTTACATATGAAAAAGATATTATTATTACTACTCCTGGCAAGCTTCTCAGGGTATGCGCAACTCCAGAACTCAGGAGTCCTCAATGAGCCACCAGATGTCAGCAAAGATTTCAACGACTTTAGAAATACTTATTTTCTAGCAGAAGATCTCACTTCATTTGATCCTGCCACTGGTAAAGGAACAGTCCGGTTTGTGAGGAATATGCTCACCACACGTCATGCTTTCAACAACACGTTGGTGCGTTTATCGCCTGTTCCTGCCAATGAATTTCCCGGTACTGAGTATGCCGCTTCTCCGGAGCAACCGTTCGTAATCGAGTTTACTTCCGATAGAACTATCCGTCTAAAGGTGTCTTCAGGTCCTCAATTTGGCCCGAAAGAGCCTTCTTTGATGTTGGTCAATGGAACCGCTCCTGTGAACAATGAAGCCTGGAAATATACCAAAACCTCAGAAGGACATGAGTACAAAAGCAAGTTTGGTAAGGTATTGATTACCGAAAAGCCATGGCATGTTTACATCTATGATGAAGACGGTAAACTGTTGACTCAAACCATTCATAAAGATGATGTAAGAAATACTTACACTCCGGTAATGCCATTTAACTACGTACGTCGCGCAACGGATTATTCTCGCAGTATGGACGCTGTGCTGAAGCTTTCTCCAGGAGAGAAAATCTTCGGATGCGGTGAGTCTTTTCAGGAGTTTGATAAAAGAGGTCAGAAAGTGGTGCTCTGGACTGACGATGCTAATGGTGTTCAGAATGAAACCATGTACAAGCCGATTCCATTTTACATGAGTAATCGAGGATATGGTGTATTCATGCATCATAGCACACCAATCACAGTTGATTTTGGTAAATATTTCAGTGGAGTGAACAGCATGATGATTGGAGATGATGAGCTGGATATGTTCTTGTTCATTGGAAAGCCAAAAGACATACTGGATGAGTACACAGACCTGACAGGAAAATCCCCAATGCCTCCTTTGTGGTCATTTGGATTCTGGATGAGTAGAATCACTTATTTCTCAGAAGCCGATGGAAAGAAGGTTGCTTCAAACCTTCGCAAGCACAAGATCCCTTCAGATGTCATTCACTTTGATACTGGTTGGTTTGGTGTGGACTGGCGTTGTGATTACCAGTTTCCGACGGATCGTTTTCCTGACGCCCCGAAAATGCTCAAAGAATTCGACAAACAAGGATTTGAGATTTGCTTGTGGCAGCTACCGTATTTCACACCTAAGAACACACTATTCAACGAGTTGATGGAAAAAGGACTTTATGTGAAAGATCCAAAAGGTAACACACCGTATGAAGATGCAGTAATGGATTTATCTAATCCTCAAACTGTAGAGTGGTATCAAAACAAAATCGCTGGTTTGCTGAACCAGGGAGTGGCTGTGATCAAGGTCGATTTTGGTGAAGCAGCTCCGGTAAATGGTATTTATCATTCTGGTAAAACTGGTTTTTATGAGCACAACCTTTTCCCACTACGCTACAATAAAGCTGTGGCGGATATCACTAAAGAAATTACTGGTTATCCGTTTATTTGGGCAAGAAGCGCCTGGGCTGGCAGTCAGCGCTACCCGGTTCACTGGGGAGGCGATGCAGCTACTTCGGACAATGCAATGGCGGCTACACTTAGAGGAGGTTTGTCTTTTGGTTTGAGTGGATTTTCTTTCTGGTCACATGATGTAGGTGGTTTTGTTACCAAAGCTCCTGAAGACCTTTATCGCCGCTGGACACCGTTTGGTATGCTTTCTTCACATGTGAGAAGCCATGGCGAACCACCGACTGAGCCTTGGGAATATGGTAAGGATTTTATGGACGCATTTCGTCTGGCAGACAATATGCGCTACATGTTGATGCCTTATATCTACACGCAGGCAAAACATAGCAGTGAAAATGGTTTGCCAATGGTGAGAGCGCTATTTGTAGAGTATCCGGATGATCCGGGCTCATGGCTGGTAGACAACCAGTATCTCTTTGGAAGCGACATGTTAGTGGCGCCTCTGATGGAGAATGGTGATGGACGCGATGTTTATCTTCCACCAGGTGTTTGGATTGATTACCAAACCGGAAAGAGCTATGAAGGTGGCTGGCATTACATCAAAACGGGAGATGTTCCTGTAGTTGCTATGGTGAAAGAGGGTACAGTGATTCCACATGCCAAACTCGCTCAAACCACAAAAGAAATTGACTGGAACAATATCGAGCTAAGAGTCTTCTCAGGCAATGGTAAAGCAAGTGGTTTGCTGTTTGTGCCTGGGGACGAAGAAATTCACGAAATAGTGTTGGAGAAAAAAGGAGAGGATTTGGAATTACTTCAGGATCCTTACGATGGCAAGATCAAATACAATATCAAGCGATTTATTCTGTAACCCAAATGATGCATTAGTGCATAATTTGCCCAAAGGGCAGACGAAAGCTTCGCTTTGTCTGGGTTAAACCGGGTTGAATTAAAGGTTTGTCTTATTTCATACTTCTTCTAAAGCCCCCATTTGGGGGCTTTTTGTTTTTTAGGTTGGAAATGGAATAACTTTATGACATGATCACTTCATCACAACAAGAATTAATTAAGAGCTTACTCAAACCCACAGAGGTTAGTTTTATTGGCGTATTTGGGTCCTATGCACGTGGTGATCAGCAACAAGATAGCGATCTGGATATTCTGGTTGAATTCAGCAAAGAGATTAGCCTGTTGGATTTGGTTGGATTGGAACAAAACCTCACAGAGAAGTTAGGAATCAAAGTGGACCTTGTTAGTAGAAGGTCAGTTAATGAACATCTCATGCCATATATTGAACATGATTTGATACAGTTGACTTAATGAAGAAGAATCCGCTCATTTACATTTTACACATCAAAGATAGTATCGATAAGATTCTGAAGTTTACTCTTGAAATGGATCAGGAGGGTTTTCTGCGAGATCAGCTGGTTCAGGATGCTGTAATTCGAAATTTTGAAATTATTGGTGAAGCTGCCAAGAATGTGAATTTGGATGTGAGGGAAAAGTATTCAGAGGTTGAGTGGCGTAAGATTACGGGGATGCGTGATAAATTAATCCATGATTATATAGGCGTAGACTTATGGATGGTTTGGGAAACAATTCAAAAAGACATCCCTGAACTTTTGAAGCAAATTAAGTTTATTCTTCAGAAGGAATCACAGTGAAAAGCAAGCTGTCTGCAGCTTACTACAGACAGCTTTTTCTCAAAAAGTATAGCCCACATGAAATGTTGCGAACATAGTGATCGGGGCTATGTCATAAGTCTGATCACCAACACGGTTGATTCCGCTGAGTTTTTTGGTATAACCCAATCCAGCCCATGGTTTCACATAAAATCCAGATTTCCATAAGGGAATCGTGTATCCAGCATATCCCATTGCTAGCAGGTTAATAAACTTTTCACTTCCTGCGACACCATCTTTTTCAACTTTGAACTGTTGAATGCCAATTTGGCTTCCAAGAAAAAATCCATTGTTAACCTTACGAAAGTGGTACTCTCCAAACATTGAATATCCCTGGTTGATTCTGACTTTCCAGCCTTCGTCTTTGTTGTTAGGATTGAAATCAACGATTGCACTGGGAAGGTTCATGGCGTAAGTTCCGACACCAACTAAAAGATGTTCGTTTTTCATACTCTGCAATCGCAGGTGAGCTGAGTAGCCATTAAATACAAAAGTGTTGGGGTCAATTTCTGCTGACACTTTCACACCTTGAGCATTTGCAATGATGATACCTGGTATCATTAGCAAAAAGAAGATAATTGGTTTTGTGGACATAATAGTTAAACAATATATTAAGTATATTTAGATAAATTCAAAAAAAAATTAATTCATGTCTGTTAGGATTTCCGCTATAGTCTTTTGAGCAAGTAAATTCTTCATGTCATCTTCCGCTTTTGAGAAAAGAGCTCCCAGTGAAGCCTGTGCTTTTTCGGGTCGGTTGCCAATAGCCATAATATCAAAAGAAGTATTGAACAGTGATTTACCTTTTTCAATCGCCTGGAAAATATCCAGAACAGTAATATTCTCAGCACTTTTGATCAGGCGAATCCCACCAAGTTTTCCTTCCTTGGTATCCACTATACCTTCTGCAGCCAAACTCTGTAAGATCTTCACCAAAGTAGGCTTTGGTATGTTCAGAATCTCGGAAATTGAAGCGGTTGATAGGTAATCGAACTGCTCCTGACGCATTTTGTCAGCTACAAAGACAACTACAAGTACTGCTTTGGAAAAGGAAAGTGAATAACTCATTTTAACTAAATATACACAATATTACGAATAAATTATTAAATGGTTGTACTTTAATAGAAAAGCTCTGCTTACCAGCGTAAACAGAGCTTTCAATTGATCTATGGAATAGTTTGAAATTAGAAGTCGAAACCGACATAAAGTTGTAAGGCTGAATTCTTGGAATCTTTTGTCGCATTAGTTGCTGCCTGACTGTGACCAATTTCTTTGAAACCATAGTCATATCTGGCTCCAAGCGTACCTGCAGCAAAGTCGAAAGCTACACCGCCGGAGATTCCTGTGTCCAGCGTATTGAAATCATCACGACTTAATGTCTCCACACTGTTTATCGTGCCATCACTATTGACATCTTTCACATTGGCACCTACCAGCAAGCCAAAGTATGGACCTGCCTGGATATTGAAATTTCCCAGTTTGATCACTCCAAGAATTGGCGCTTCAACATAGTTGAGATTGAATCTGTATTTGCCGCTTCCTCCCAGAAAGCCATTGTAAACTATTTCTGATCCTTTTTGTGTAAAAAGGAACTCGGGCTGTATGGCGAAAAAAGGAGAGAGGTCTGCCCGGTAGTATGCGCCAGCGTTGAAGCCAACTTTCATGTTTTCGTCATCTACATTGTCTACATACAGATTTGAAAAGTTGACTCCACCTTTCAGACCTGCCTTTTGAGCATAAAGTGATGAGCTTCCTAATAAAATGATCAGTAGTATTCCTGTTAGTTTGAGTTTCATGATTGTTGATTTTAGTTCAAAATTGATTTTTGAGTTGGATGGAAAAAGTTGGGTCCGGGTAAATACCCGAACCCACAGCTGGCTTTAGTCCCAGGGGAAATTCCCCACACCAAAGCTCGGTGCATTAACCTCTGACGGAGATCACCAGATATTTGGATATTTTCCAAAATTTAGAAGGATCGGTTACTTCCAGATATTTCACCTTTCCTGATTCGTTTACCAGCTTATAGCTGTCTGTTGGGTGTTCGGTAACAATTTCCATTTTGTCACTGTCGATGTAGAATCTTTTGGTGTTCTGAATGTCCACTTCTGTAAATTTGCCTTGAGCTGCATCTGCTTCCAGTTCAGTTGTTTTTCCCAACCACAGGAATCCGCCTTCTCGTGTGATCAAACCTTCTTCTCTAAGTTTTTTCTCAGTATCTACAGCGAAGTACCCGGTGTTCAATTTGGATTCACGGTCTACCAGTTCCTGGTTTTGTATTTCAATGGTTTCGGTCTGTAGTTGGACCCTTGTTACCAACGACCCTACTTCAGTATTAAGTTCTGCAATTTGATGATCCTTGAGTTGCAATTCTTCCTGAAGTTGGGCAATGGATTTTTCACGTTCCTGAAGGTTCTTCATCAAGCCATCTACTTTTCTTCTGAAGGCTTTTAACTCGATATTGGAGTCATTCAGTTTAGCTGAGAGTGAGCGCACCTTATCATTTGTGTTTTTGATGAGTTCATTGATTCGCTTAAGGTCTCCCACCATCTGCTTGTCGTTTCTTTCAGAAAAGTCCCCACTATTGGTAGCAATCAGGTTTTCCTGAGTTTTGATTTCTTCAATCTGCGATTCCACGTCGGCCATCACATTCATGATGCTGTTGAATGCTGAGTCACGCTCATGCAGTTTTTGCTCCAGTTCATTGGCCTGAGCCTGAAGTTTTTCGCGCTCTTCTCTTCCACAAGAGGAAAGTATCAGTGTTCCCAATAGTATCAATCCGTAGATACCCAGGGATTTGTTTTTGATTTTCGTTTTCATATCGAATTTATTTAGTAGTGATTTATATATGTTGCTGTTCATGGTTTTGGCGATTTTTTGGTTTTGGAATCATATTTTTCCATTTCGAAAAAATGGATAGAATGTTCACTTTGCTGAGTTTAACTGTCATGATCAAGGCAGCACCAATCGCCATATAAATGATTGCCAGAGCTTCCATAATTTTTGGTTTTGAGTTGTCATGGCTAAAACTTATTGTGCTGGTTAGTGATTAGAATGTGACTTTGATGCCGAGTCCTGGATCCATTGCCAGGTAAGCATTGCCCTTATTGGTTATTTCTACAAATGGTTTCACATCCATGCTCACGGCTACTGGAATCTCTCTGATTTTGTATTCCAACCCGAAGATTCCATCTACGCCGACACCAAAGCCACCGTCGTTGATACGGTAGCTCCTCATGACACCATCCACATATGCCCAATTGGATTTTGTAGCCACGTGACCACCAATACCATAGTACCAGTTGAGGCCTGGCTCACCAAATGCATTTACATACTGTTCAAATAGGAAAGTTGCTGAGAACGCATTTGGCCAGAAGCCAACAATTCCTTCGTAGGCTGAGCTATTGCTCGTGAAGTGTTTGATTGTCAATCCGGATGTACCAAATCCACGAATACCAATAGCCGTGGTATAGCTGGATGAGTTGATAGATAAACCAGGATAGGTGATATCATGATTGAGGGTTTGTGAAGGTTCTTTTTCTTCGTCCCCCTTATAGCCTGTTGCCAATGAAGGAACAGACAGTGATAAGGTCAGTATTGTAATGAGTGTTTTATAATTCATGGCTTATTCTGATTTTGATAAGCCATGTGCCAAATCTCATACCAGTGCTTTGATGATTTATTAAATCACTGGTATTCAGTTATTTATATTTTGGTCTGGTATGGTAATTTTCTCATTTTTAGAAAGTGCTCTCAGAATGGTGTGAAATGAGGGCGAAAAGAATTACTTTGTTAGTGAGTCTTTAAGGTCAATTACTTCTTCTTCTGTAGTGCCGGATATTTTGGCAATTTGTTTGATTGAAAAAGAAGTCATTTTTAACATATTCTCAATGACTAGCAATTTCTCCTTCTCAATACCTTTTTCTATTCCTTTCAGGATTCTTTCGTTGTAGAGATAATCGGTTTCTATGTCATAAGTGATTGGCATGATTTCCGAGGGAAATGATGGGAAATTTCAGTTTTCACTATTGATCATTTATTGTCAATAGAATTTTTGATATCACTAACTTCTTCAACAGTAGCACCTGCAATTTTAGCAACCTGAGCTAAAGGGAGGTTTGTTTCCAGGAGCATATTCTTAATGACAATCAATTTCTCTTTCTCTATTCCTTTCTCAATACCTTTTTCTATTCCTTTCTCGATACCTTTCAGGATTCCTTCGTTGTAGAGATAATCGGTTTCTATGTCATAAGTGATTGGCATGATCTCTATCTGATTTTTAGTTTGTACGTCTAATTTACGAATACGGGCTAAGGTCACCAATTGATTCAGACTCTTTTTTAGTATGGCTTTATTGGTAGATACTTTTCTAAGTTTGGTTAGTATCTGGTCGATAACTTTCTCTGCATCATTAAGTTGGAAGTCTGCTAATATGGAAAATACGATTTCTTCTGGCACATCTGATTCAATAATTTGATCCAAAGGAAGATGATGAATGTTTTTGAGACTGAAGCCTGTAATCTGCTCTTCGGGCAACAGTTCGGTTCGCATCTTTGGTTCCTCATTACCAAGATAAATCACATACTGACGGGCAGGAATCTGAAATTTTCGTTGCAAAATGGCCTTATACTCGGCCATTCTATAAACCATCTCCGGATCATCTGACGTCTGAAATTCCAAATGGAGAATGATTTCTGAGCCATCTTCCAAAACTACTTTTTTAAGAAAGTCTGGTTCACGTTCTATGGTTGTTTGGAGCTTTTCACCGATTGGCTGTGGGTCTTTGATCTCAAAACCAAGAAGCTTCTTGCTCATTACCATCAGAATAGCTTCAATATTTTCTTTAATAATCCGGTCGTATTCTCCCATTTGATTGGATTCAAATAAAGAAGCAAAAAAACGGATTTATAAATATTTTACAAAAACCGGGTTTTATGACTCTTAATCTTCCTGTTCGCGCTTCAACATACGGTAGATAGTCGATTGTCCAATGTCCAGGAGCTGAGCCACTTTCTTGATATCATCATTATGATTTTTCAGATACATTTTCACAATGCGAAGTTCATATTCACGCATGGTCAGACTTTCGTCAAACAGTTCTGTGAGTGTATTGGTTTGCGTGAAAGTAATGTCATCCGCTGATACTTCGCTTTCATCTGCCATGACCAGTGCCAGCTCTACCACGGATTTGAGCTCACGAATATTTCCCGGGTAATTGTAGGATATCAGTTTTTTGAGCGCATCCTTGGAAAAGTCCTTTCGCTTCATACCATTTTCCTTTTGGAAGCTTTCTGCAAAGTGTTTTGCCAGGATGATAATGTCATTGTCCCGATCTCTCAGAGGGGGTAATTCTATGGGCAATCCAAAAAGCCGGTAATAAAGATCCTCTCGGAAGTTGCCATTTTTCATTTCGTCCAGCAGGTTTCTATGTGTAGCGGCAATGATCCGACAATCCACTTTTACTGATTCTGAACCACCAACTCTGGTGATTTCTTTTTCCTGAAGAGCACGAAGTAGTTTAGCCTGAAGCTCAGGTGCCATTTCACCAATTTCATCCAAAAACAGCGTACCTCCATTTGCCTGTTCAAACTTTCCGGTGTGTCTGTTGGCTGCACCGGTAAAAGCTCCTTTTTCGTGACCAAACAATTCACTTTCAGCCAATTCTTTCGGAATGGCACTCATATTAACTGCCACAAAAGCCTTCTTGCTTCTCGGAGAATTGTAGTGAACCGCTTTTGCCACCATTTCTTTACCAGTTCCGGTTTCACCGGTGACGATCACTGAGATGTTGTTGGTGGTAGCTTTTTGCATCATTCTGAAGACTTGCTTCATCGGAGTGCTTTGGCCAATGATGCTGGATTCAAAATCGTATTTCTGCTCTACTTCTGTCTGAAGATTTTCCAGCTGGGTTTTCAGAGAGCTGTTTTTCCTGATATGTTGAACTACATTGAGCAAGCGATCCCGAATATCTTCAGTCTTGGTGATATAGTCGTAAGCTCCGGCTTTGAGGAGGGAGACGGCTGTTTCTATCTGGCTCTGCTCAGAAATGATCAAAACCTCGATATTAGGATCATAAGCCTTGATTTTCTTCAGCAGTTCTTCTCCATTGTAATCGGGAAGCTTATAATCCAATGTAACCACATCTGGCTTTTCATTGATTTTTTTTAGGAAGCTTTCGCCATCAGCAAAAGTCTCTATGCGATAGTCGGGGTTGAGCGTAAGATTGTGATTGAGGAGTTTTCTATACCAGTCATCATCCTCTACAACAAATATGGTAAATGGTTTTTCGTTCATGAGCTAGGTTTTTATTCTGGCTTAAAGCCAAATATTTTGTCTTCTATCAATCAGGTACAAACATCATTTAGGAAGATGCTACTTCGGATTTCAGAGCAGCTTTTAGGGATGCTATCACCTGATTCAGTTCGGTTTCTATTGCTTCCAATTGATTGGGGTGAATTTTGGGTTGATCAGTTTCTGCTTCCAGTTCCACATCTTTCAGCTGCTGCACAAGTTTGGTGGCTTTGAAATGTCTGGAAGGAGCAACGATCTTGTGGGCAATCATAGCGACTTCCGGGAAGTTTTCTTGCTCAAACATCAACTTTAGTTGCTTCATGCCATCTTCAGCACTGATAATATAGGTGTTGACCATTTCTGCCACAAATGCCTCATCACCCATTTGTCTGAGTGTGGTTAAATCTGCTTCAAATTGATTACCTGCTGAATCAGCAGGCTCGGGAGTTTTAAGGTTTAAAAGCTGCCCCATTTGGTCAAATAATTCATTTTCATCAAAAGGCTTGCGCATTAAATGGTTGAACCCAACCTGTGAGCCTTTTTCCTGATCCAATCTTGTGACAGTTGCCGTCAGGGCAATCATAGGTGTTTTGCTGTTAGGGCCATCTCCATTTTTCACTTTGCTGGCTACCTCCCAGCCGGTCAGTTTTGGCATTTTCAGATCCAAAAGGAGCAAGTCATATTTCTGTTTCTCGGCCTTGTCGAGTGCTTCTTCACCATCAAATGCTTCATCATAGCTGATTCCTTTTCTGGAAAGAATGGTTGCCAGCAACTTAGTGTTGAAGGGTTCATCATCAGCTACGAGCACTCGCAATCCTTCAAATTGACCATGTGAATGATTTTCTGGTGTAGCTTCAGTAGGTTTTTCTGCTAAAGGATAGGTCAAAGATATTTTTACAGTAGTTCCTTCTCCTTCTTTACTGTCCAGTTTGATTTTGCCATCGTGAAGAATGACCAGGCGTTTTGTGATGGCCAACCCAAGTCCTGTTCCTTTAGAAAAAGAGCTTTGATCAGCCTGTTCAAATTCACGAAACAATCGGAACTGTTTTTCCTTTGGAATACCTACTCCGGTATCTTTTACCGCAATAGAAAGTTTTACATGTTCTCTATTGATGACTCCATTTACATGAAGTGAGACTTCTCCCTTTTCAGTGTATTTGATGCCATTGTTGAGGAGGTTGAGGAGAATCTGGCGCAATCGATAAGGATCGCCTTCAACATAATCAGGAATGTTTTCCAGTGTTTTGGTAAGTGTCAGTCCTTTGCGCTTTGCACTGTCTTCCAAAAGTCTTATGCTTTCTTCACAAACTTGCTCCAGGCTAAAAGAGGATTTTTCCAACTGAAGTTTTTCAGCCTGAAGTTTAGAGAAATCCAGGATATCATTCAGCAAGTGCAATAGGTGTTCACTGCTTTTATCGATGATTTCCAGATGGTCTTTTTGCTCGTAAGAGAGATCTGTTTTGAGTAAAACTTTAGTAAATCCTGAGATCGCATTCATTGGTGTACGAATCTCGTGGCTCATATTGGCAAAGAATCTTTCTTTGGCTTTGGCCAGAATTTCAGCTGAGTTCTTGGACTCCCGCAGGAGCTGCTGGTATTTGACGTTTCGTCTTACATATACAATCATCACCACCACCGACGAGAACAGAAGGATAGTTGCCAGACTAAAAAACAAAGTAATCTGCTCATTGGTAGTGGCAGCCAGTTCTTGCGCCTTGAGAGATCTGATCTTCATTTTTACCGTTTCGCGGCCCTCCAGGTAAGTAACCAAATCCATGATTTGATTCTGTATGGCATAATGCCTTGATAGCAAATTCAGCTCTCTTTCTTTATTCTCTTGAAGAGCCGCTTTCTGACTGCTACGAAGTTCATCCACCTTCGTATTGATCTGATGTTGGATAATCTTGCTTTTTATGGCAAGGACACTATCCTGATTTGAATTTTCCGAGTTGGTAGTCAGAGAAATTTCCTGCTCCGGTGCTTCAGGTTTGCTGTCAGGTTTCTTGGCGAATAGTCTTTTAAAAAACCCTTTTTTCTTTGGTTCTTCCTCTGGTTCTTTTTTCTCCTCAGTTTCAATCTTTTGAACGGAGGTGTTTTTTTTCTCAGCAACTTTTTCCTGCTTCAGTTGCGTTTCAGTTACCTGACTGATAAAACCTTCCAGCTCGGTGAGTTCATCGGATATACTGTCGGACTTGAGATCTATCAGTTCATTTAATACCAATGTCTTTTCATTGATGAGTACTCCCAGAGAATCATTCAAGAGTAGAAGTTCTTTGTCTTCCGGATTCAACTTATTCAATGAATCTACCCGGTCAAAAACACGAGTGATACTGAGATTGTATTTTTCAATAAAATCCGGGTCGTTAGTCAGGTCAAAGGATTCCACATGATTTTCCATGTCATGCAGGTTCACAAGTATTTCTTTATACTGTAATAGGTTAGAATTGGTATGGTCACCGGTTTCCAACTTTACTACAATATCATTAAGTTTTCTATAGGTCATATAACCTGCTGCTGCCACAGAAACGGTAAGTATGATCAGTAGAATTCCTAAAAAATTAGCAATGTGGTTGCGTTGCACGATGGTTTGTAAAGAGTTTACAAATAAACGTCCAACGTCTCTAAGTGTTATGTTTTGTGGCTTCAATGCTTAAAAAATCAGCTGTTTGATTCAGGGTTTAGTGCATCCTGAACGGGCTTTATTGAGCTGATTATTTTGTAAGCGAAATTGCGTAAACCATCGTTGTGACCTGTTTTAATATATTCTCTGGCATCCGACTCCAAATTTGTAAGCGTTTGACTGAGTATTTCCAGATAATAAGCATCAAAACGATCTTGGTCAGTTTCTTTTACCTGATGATATAATCCATCGCGATCATTACTCAGTACACTCGCCAGTTTTATTCGCTTGGCGGCTGCCTGAATTTGTATATCAATCGCAAGGTTTTTGAATTCAGAATGAGCATCTTCAGACATCAGATAAGTTTCTCGAAGTTTAGCCTCGTCTATCGCCAAAGCAGTAAGATTTTCCAATAGAAGTACCTGATCATTGGTTTCCATCAGAAATTCCGCATTTTCTGCCTGCCAGCCATCAAACCGCTGGTGGTTGGTGTTGAGTGCTGCGTAGTAGGTATCACTTTTACAGCTCATCATAATAATTGGAAGGAATATTAAGAATAGTTTTTTCATCGCTTCGTCATTTTTAATTACTGTTTATTACCCAAAAGATATGCCTCAGGTCTGAATGAAAATGTAAGTATCTGTAATTCAGGGTGTAGAAGTGATATTATCAAGATTTCAGTACTTCAGAATTTTTCATTCTGGCACCTGAATTCTCATAATGGTAAAGAAGAAGTGTTAGTTTTAGCATCATGTTTCAACTCAACCGAAGAACGCTATCATTAATTGGTGGGCCTTTGGCCTTTTCTATCATACTGATGCTCGGCCCGGCGGGTGGCATGAGTAATGAAGCATTGGCTGTGCTGGCCAGTACGGCTTGGGTAGCTATCTGGTGGATCAGCGAGGTAGTGCCTATTCCTATCACTTCTCTGCTTCCCATCATATTGTTACCTGTAACCAGGGCGGTGCCAATAGCTGATGTCACTTCGGCATACGGTCATCGTTTAATTTTCCTATATGTCGGAGGATTTATTTTAGCGATTGCCATTGAGAAATGGAATCTACACCGACGTATCGCTCTTAATATTATCAAACTGGTAGGAACCAGTGAGCGAATGATTGTGCTGGGTTTTATGCTGGCGACAGCTTTTCTGAGTATGTGGATTTCCAATACTGCAACCAGCGTAATGATGCTACCCATAGGGATGGCTATTGTGATGCAACTTGCCGATACCCTGACTGTGAAAAAAGGTAAAGGTTTTGGGAAAGCACTGATGCTGTCAATTGCATACGCTGCTTCTATTGGCGGCACAGCTACACTTATTGGCACTCCACCTAATCTGGTGCTGGCAGGTGTGGTGCAACAATACTATCATTTCGAAATCATCTTCTCAGAATGGATTTTGATGGTGATGCCTGTGTCACTATTGCTGCTGGTGATTGCCTGGTATTATTTGTCTTATGTGGCTTTTGATTTGAAATCTGCACCACTGAAAGGTGGGCAGGAGGAGGTCAATCAACAACTTAAGAAGCTGGGGAAGGTAACATTTGAAGAAAAGATGGTGTTGGCGGTGTTTGGCGTTACGGCTTTTCTTTGGATAACAAGATCTTTTCTGTTTAAGCATTTAATTCCAGGAATGGACGATACGGTTATCGCCATTGGTTCGGCACTTTTGTTATTTGTGCTTCCTGCTAAAGAAGAGAAGAGGATAATGGACTGGGAAAGTGCTGTGAAACTTCCCTGGGGGATTGTGTTGCTTTTTGGAGGTGGATTAGCAATTGCCGAAGGTTTCAAGACCACTCATCTTGCTGAATGGCTGGGAGGGCAAATGCACATACTTGATGGTGCTAATACGTTTGCGGTACTATTTGCTATTGTTGGGTCGGTCAACTTCCTTACAGAGATTACTTCCAATGTAGCCACCACTTCGATGATTCTACCTGTGCTGGCTTCACTATCTGAGGCCATCGGAGAAAACCCAATGCTGCTGATGACTGGAGCGGCCCTGGCAGCATCTTGTGCCTTTATGCTCCCTGTAGCCACTCCACCTAATGCGGTGGTATTTGGGTCAGGTTACCTGAAAATGAGCGATATGGTAAAAACGGGGTTTGTGCTAAATATCATCTCTATTATAATCCTGACCACTTATGTTTATTTTGTGCTACCTTTAGTTTGGTGATATCCCAGATATCAGGGGTTATTATCGCTACCAGCATGCTCCCGACCAACAGCTAATACATTTTAAAGAGACCTTTAAAGAAAGACGCGTCAGGGCATGAAATATATCATTACTGAATGGTTTGATTCCAGAATATATGATAAGCTTCAGCGTCAGGATGAAGCGCGAAATGTAGTGCTGGACAAGGTAAATCTTGTGGCCGCACTGATCGTCTCAAGTGTTCTGGTGGTTAACTTAATAACCGGGCTGACTATTCCAGCTACTGGCGATGCTTTTATTTTGTTAGGCATCTGCTTGCCGGTGTATTTTCTTAATCGGTTTCGAAAGTATGCCACAGCAAGATTTTGGTTTACACTAGGTACCCTGGCAATTATAGACCTGGTGTCTTACAGCAACATACTGGATGGTCGCCATGCCAATACTCAGGTAATTATGATCGGGCTTTCCATCATTGCTGTGATACTTTACACAGGCTGGACGAGAAGGATCATTTTTTCTGCATTTGTTGCCAGTGTGATCATGATCGAGTGGTTTCGTTTTGAGCATCACCAGTTCAACTTTAGCCCGGATTTTTATCTTGTTGCCATCAACTATCTGATCAGCTTTGCCTGTGTTTATTTTTTCACGGCTTTTTTCAGAAATGAAATCAGTAGATATGCGCTTGAAGCTATTGATTTAAATCAAAAATTATCACAGAATGAGAAAAAGCTGCGTGATTCTAAAATGATGCTGGACTCAATGATTGATAATTCACCAATCTATCTGGCTATGGTAGATGCTGACGGAAAATATGTGGTTGTCAACCAAAAATATGAGAAAGGATTTGGGATACCTAAAGAAGAAATCATCGGAAAACATTACAGTGAAGTTCTTCCTAAATCATTTATTGAGTTCCATGAACCTTTGGTTAACAGGTGCCTACAAGGTGAACATGTGGATTTTTATCAGGATGTCACTTTACCTAATGGAGAAGTATCATGTTCTTATGGAGAATATTTTCCTATATATGATAAGATGGGAAAAAAGGTGGTTTACATTACTGTGTTTGTTACAGACATCACTGGGCAAAAAGAGGCTGAGGCTAAGCTGAGGGAGCTGAACCAGACCAAGGATAAACTTTTTTCCATTATTGCTCATGATCTCTCCGGACCAATTAATACGCTAAAGAATGTTCTTTATCTAAGAGAAAAGGATGAAATAACAGAAAGTGAACTACGAGGATTTACCAAAAGACTAGGTGCCAATGTAAACATACTTGCCCATACACTGGACAATTTGCTCAATTGGGCCCGTTCTCAGTTTTATGGTTATCATCAACCCGATTCATTATTAGAACCTGATCCTCTCATATCGGAGATCGTGAAGCTTTTCCATGAAGAAATTGCCAAAAAGAACCTCAAATTGTCAGTAAAAATAGAAGAAGGACTGAAGGTGTGTGTGGACGAAAATGACTTAAGGGTTATTGTCAGGAACCTGATCAACAATGCGATTAAATTTTCGATGCCTGGAGGTGAAATTGAAATATCAGTAGCGACCGAAGGAGAAATGGCCAGCTTAAGCATCCGTGATCACGGAGTGGGGATGACCAGGGAGAGAGTGAAGGCTATTCAAGACAAGCAGTTGCTTACTTCGGAGGAGGGGACTTCAGGCGAGCGGGGCACAGGCATCGGCTTGACACTATGTTGGGAGCTGGCTGCCAATAATCATTGGCAACTTGATCTGAGCAGTGAAGAGAATAAAGGGACAGTTTTTATACTAAAGCTTCCTATTACTGATCCAGGTCATCCGTCCAAATGATTGAATAGTTAGCATGGTATTATCCGAAGATTACCCTGTATTTATCCCTGATATATCCTAAAAAAGATTCGTTTTTTCCTTTTATGTCAGAATATTCCCAATCACCTTGGATTTTTCCAGTTGGCTACTGTCTTGTTTGTAAAATCTGAGGGTTTAAACATCTTTGATATAACAAAATCGACCAACAACCAACAACTATAGACACCATGACTCCAAACCAGACAATAACTAAAGAAATCGACACCACTTTTGATGCTGAAGAACTAATGCTCATGGAGCGATGTGTATCTAAGATCAAAAGACACATCGACCGAAACCTGGAAAATGCACAGGACAGATACCAGGCAGACAGGATGTTAACAGCTAAGTGGTATATATCAGAAAATTTTTAAAGGCGAATATTTAAGTGGAAACAACCTAAAAAAGCTCCAATGTTTCATTGGAGCTTTTTTTTATGTCCAGTTCTGATTAAAGAATTATGCTTGAATATTCTGTCTATTACTAACCTCTCAGCATATTATATTATCCGCAAGTTTCAGTGTTTGGTTGACCCACTAAATACTATCATTTGATATCTTTTGGGTATATTTCATTGTTGAATGATTTTTAGAGATTCAATAATTTTTTTAACCAACCAACATTATAGAAACAATGGCTAATCATGATGTCTATTTAAAATTAGATGGAAACGTTCTAAAATGGAGCCCTGATGGTTCTTCTAATTGGACTCCTGTAACCAGTAATGAACCAAGTACTGGAGTGAATTTGAATGATACAGTTTCCTGGCATGGGGATGATACTATTTCAAAAATCAAAATTAAACCACCACAAAGTAAAATCTTAAAATCTGTCAGTAATGACGATTCAAAAAGCCCACAAGGAAATGTAGATGATAGTATTGATTCTCCTGTCACAGAGAAGTATGTGATTTCAATTAAATCAGCAAAGGGAAACGGGTATACAGATTATGATCCTGACCTTCGATACCCAGCTTAAATTTGGATAGAGTTGTTCATGTCCCTCATAAAAGTAAAGAAGTATCTAAGACCTTTGTTGGTTACAGGTGCTTTGGTTTCATTTAATATAATAACCTACTGTCAAGTTGATCAGAGCTACTCAGATAGTTTGAAGGTTGTTTTGGAATCGGATGATTTGCCTGATTCTTCCAGGATGAATTTTCTTATTGAAATAGCACATAGTGAATCTGATCCTTCTGAAATAATTTTCTATGGGAATAAACTGTTGGAATTGTCCAGGGGTATGGATTCTAGCCGAATTCAACAATTAGCTGAGTTATTTGTCGGTAACGGATATAAATTCCTAGGGAATCTAGATGTGGCTTTGGAACACTATTACCTTAGTGCTAAGTTGGCTGAGAGTTTGGGAGATGAAAATGCTCTTGGACAAGTTTTTGGTTCGATTGGCAGCGTACATAGGCAGAATAAGGATTACCTAAATGCCATTAGGTATTATTCAAAGAGTCTAGAACTTTTTCAAGATCAGGATGATACATTGTATACAGCCATCACCTTTTTCAACCTTGGGAATACATATTACCAAATGAGGAGCTTGGATTCGGCTATGAGATGTTTTGAGAGATCTTCCCTTTTGGCCCGATTTATAGAGCATAAAATGCTGAATACTTATAGTAAAGGGAGCATGTCCTTAATTCTGCTTAAGCAGAGTGACTCTGGTATTGGAGAGCAGAAGTTAAGAGGAGTTCTCCGAACCTTGGACAGTCTTGGCGACAAGTATGGTATGGCTGACTATTTATTTCAACTTTCAGAAATATATGGGGATAAGGAAAAATATGATCTAGCGATTAATACGTCCCTAGAAAGCCTGTTTATATCCAAAGAACTGGGATTGAAAGAGCAAATTAGAGATGCAAGCTACAACTTATTTAAGCTCTACAAGAAAAATCATCAGTTTGAAAATGCTCTTATGTATCATGAGCAATATACGCTTTATAAAGACAGCATTACCAACATGGAGTCTGTTCAGGAAATGGCGGATCTGCGTACCGAATATGAAGTAGGTCAAAAACAAGCCGAGCTTGATCTGGTGAATGCTCAGCGCAGAATAGAAAGAATAATTATGATAGCCATTACAGTATTGGCTATTATCATGGTGGTATTGGCATTGATCATCTTTAAATACTATCGTTCAAAAGCTCGCGTGAATGCGATTCTGGAGTCTCAAAAAGAGACCCTGGAAAATCAAAAGCAAGAGTTGATAGCTCTCAATGAAACAAAGGATAAGTTTTTTTCCATTATCTCGCATGACCTGAGAGGCCCTGTTTCTTCCTTCTTTGGCATTAGTCGAATGATTAAATACTTGGTAAAGTCAAAGGAGACTAATCAGCTACTGGAAATAGCGGATGACATTGATCAGTCGGTCGAGAGACTTTCGAACCTTCTGGATAATTTGCTCAGCTGGGCTACTCAGCAGCACGGACATATTCCCTATGTGCCTGAAAAGATTGTAGCAAAAAACCTGGCCGATGACATTGTGAAGACGCTCACAAACATGGCTAAGGGTAAGGATATCAGCCTACAAGCTGAAGTGGAGGAGGAAACAGAATTATGGGCAGACCGGAATACTACCATGACGATCATTAGAAATCTGGTCAACAATTCTTTAAAGTTTACTCCGGAAGGTGGCAGTGTAACGGTTAGGGCCTGGAGGGAAAATGATCAGGCAATCATTGAAGTGTCTGACACAGGCGTTGGTATTTCGGCAGGCAAGCTGGAGAATATTTTCGAATTGCAAGACAAGAAGAGTACTTACGGTACCTCTGGAGAAAAGGGTCTTGGGCTTGGTCTACAGTTGGTTCAGGAGTTTGTTATCTTAAATCAGGGTCAGATCTCAGTGACAAGTGAGGAAGGAAAAGGCACTACATTTACAGTCGCTCTCCCAATTTATACCGAAGTTCAGGAAGAGTATTTGCAGGTCTCTCAGGGTAAATAGAACAAAGCAGTTCAAAATCCATCGAGTTTTTTGACATAAGTGCAGCGTGAATACAATCATTTGATATATTAGCACTGCTAAGTGCAATTAATTATTCACCAACTTAACAATTAACTTATGGCTAAAAAAATTAAAATCAATCTATCACTATCGAAAGATCAGTTATGGTGGAGTTCCGATGGTGGTGTGAACTGGGCACCGGTTACTCCGGAATCACCTACTACAATTGTGCAAAAAGATTGCGAAATTCAGTGGGTATGTGATAATGGTTCAATAGATGATATTGATATCACCATAGATGATGGAGATGTGTTGCATCCACCAACAGGATCAAAAAAAGAGAAGTCTTGTAAGGTTAATGATCATTGTAAGAACAAATCTGTCAGCAAATATACCATTACTGTAAATGGTAAGTACAAAGTTGATCCACCTGTGAAATTATGTGATCCTCCCTGCATTCCAGGAGGAGATGGATGATTAAATTTTATAGCGGCTTATCGGGCCGCTTTTTTTGTTTTATGGGTAGAGTTCTCAGGGGAGTGTCCTTAATCACAGATTTAGTCTTCATTCGTAACAGTTGATTTTTCTGAGAGTTGGTAGAATTACGTAAATTAGCCAACATTCAACCTATTTCTAAGCGAGATAAATATGTTGGGACATTTTCCCAGGTTTCTGGTCATCCTTTTTTGTAATATTGTGATGTATAACAGTGTAGCTCAGTCTACTCTGGATAGCCTCAAGGCCATTGAGATTGAAAATGAGGGTTTTGAAAACAAACTTATTATTTACCATGAAATAATAAGAAATTCAATCAATGATGAGGATTCAACTATTAAATATTCAAAGCAACTTTTGGAGTTAAGTACAGGCAAAAGCTTGGAGTTTCTGTGCAAAGCAAACAGTTACCTTGGTCAGGCGTATATGGCCAAGGGTGAATACCAGACTGCATTGAGGTATTTATTAGGTGCTCTGAAAGTATCCCAAAATGTACCGAGGAATAATCGAGCTGTTTTATATGGAATATTAGGCGGGTTATATAATAAGTTGAATGAGCCAGGTAAAATGAGGACCTCTTACCTGTCAGCTATTGAAGAATATCGAAAAGGGATGCAGCATTCGGATTCACTCGGAATGGCTACAATTCTGATTAATATGGCCGAAAGTTATTTTGATCAGGGAATTAATGATTCATCCTTGTTTTACTATGACAAAGCAAGAGTTTTGTGTGAATCTCTTGGTTTGGATCAGTTTCAAAAAATAATTGATGGTTATGTGGGGTTGGTTTATGCCGATTTAAATGAATATGATAAGGCAGAACCTAGATTACTCGTGGCTATTGAAGCGGTGCGAAATTTTGGGGATGTACTTTCATTGACCACTTACCTCAACCAACTGGGGAAAGTATATCTGGAAACCAACAGAACACAGGAGGCTCAAAACCGGCTTGAACAAAGCCTGGAAATAGCCATGGAAAACGGCCTGAAGGAACAGATCCGTGACGCTAGCCGGCTACTCAGTGATGTGTACATGCACACCCATGAGTTTGAAAAATCCCTTACATATTACAAGCAGTACGAGACTTACAAAGACAGCATAGAGAATGTAGCCACAGTTAAAGCCATGGCGGATATGCGTACCGAGTATGAGGTAGGTCAGAAGCAGGCAGAGCTGGACCTGATGACCGCTCAGCACCGCATAGAGCGAATTGTGATGATTGGTATTTCCATACTGGCGCTGGTGCTGGTGATACTGGCCATGATCATCTACAAATACTATCGCTCCAAAGCCCGCGTCAACGCCATCCTGGAAACTCAAAAGGAACTGCTGGAAAACCAGAAGCAGGAGCTGGAGGCCCTGAATGAAACCAAAGACAAGTTTTTCTCTATCGTGTCACATGATTTGCGGGGCCCTGTGTCCTCCTTCTTTGGCATTAGTCGAATGATTAAGTACTTGGTAAAATCAAAAGAAACCAACCAGTTACTGGAAATAGCCGATGATATTGATCAGTCGGTTGAGCGGCTGTCTAACCTACTGGATAACCTGCTGAGCTGGGCGACTCAGCAGCGTGGACATATTCCTTATGTACCGGAAAAAATCAGTGCAAAGTCACTCGCAGATGACCTGGTAAAAACCCTGGCCAACATGGCCAAAGGGAAGAGTATCAACCTTCAGGCGAATGTGGATGAAGAAATAGAACTCTGGGCAGATCGTAATACCTCTATGACGATTATCCGAAACCTGGTCAATAATTCCCTTAAATTTACTCCTGAAGGTGGACAGGTGACCATTTCAGCCGAAAAGGAAGACGACCAGGCAGTGATCAAAGTACGGGATACAGGTGTTGGAATTCCTGCAGAAAAGCTGGAAAATATCTTCACACTACAGGATAAGAAAAGTACCTACGGCACCTCAGGAGAGAAAGGATTGGGGCTGGGCCTACAGCTGGTGCATGAGTTTGTCTTACTTAATCAAGGTGAAATTTCTGTAACCAGTGAAGAGGGAAAAGGAACCACTTTTACAGTGAAGCTGCCGGTTTTTGTGGAGGATGCCCCCTCTGTCCTTCGGACATCTCCCCTTATTAAGGAGAGAACTGTAAAAAGTTGATTTTGTAATTACTTATGTATTCCATGTCGTAATTCAACCTCCTTGATCTATCTTAAGTGGTCAGGTATTCCATATTGGTGAAATACCATTCAATGTTTTGTGATTGATCTTGTTTTAGACAATTAATCTTACTTGTGTGTTTATATTTCACAAAAACTTGATAAAACTTATCTGATAAGGTTTTTTCTTTCAAACCTCAGAACTATCCTCAATCATACGAAGATCTCTAGCTATAGCGAGCTTTCTGTAGTGCTGTCTGTAGAGTACATGGGCCAGGATGATGAGCAGTAATATAATGCCAGCCCCTAAGCCTAGTTCTACATTGTGTAGAGACTGTTGGTGAGTTTCCTGTACCTCCAGCAGGTCAAAGTAGCGCTGGGTGAGCAGTTCCATATTGTATTTCTTGTCTAGCTCCTCTATTTCCTTTTGCCGGGCGATAAAGTCTTCCAGATGCTGACTGTATTTTACTTCATACTCGCGAGCCAACTCCGGTTGATTGTGTTCGTAGTAGAATTCTCCAATGAGCTTGAATACGTCATAGTCTTCCGGGTCTACATATTCCTCATCGAAGAGTTTTGCGGCTTGGAGGTAATATCCGATGGCTTTTTCTTTGTCTCCCAGACTATAAAATGACTTTCCCAGATTTTTATAATTACCAAATAGAATATTTGAGTACCCTTCTTTTGTGTTTATTTCTTCTGCCTTTTTTAGATTTATGATAGATTCCTCATATTGGTTTTTATCCATTAGAGCTAATGCGAGATTATGATGAACTTTGGCAATAAATTCAGGGTCATGAATTGAATCCTGCAAAACTAAAATAGATTGATAATAACGGATTGCTTTATCTGGTTTTCCTTGATTCCAATAGGCTAATCCAAGGTTATTGATAAAGCCTATTCTTTTTCGAAACCCAGGGTTATAATTGGATAAAGCTTGGTTAATGATCGAAATTGTAGAATCGAATTTTTGCTCTTCATAATATTCATTCCCTTCATTCTGGAGGAGACTTATTATTTGATTTTGATTATTGGTTTCTTGGGCGAGAGCTAAGCCTTTACAGTTAAATTTATGAGCTAAATCGTAATGTTTATAATTGCCAAGAATCACTGCAAGGTTCTTGTAAATAGAGATAAGACTTTCTCTTATTTTTTGGTCGGAAGAATTTTCCGAATACCTGGCGGCCTCCAGGTAACTAAGCGCAGCCTTGCCAAATTTCTCATTTTTTTCATGGATGAAGGCCTTCAGAAAATAGCTTTGAACTATAAACCACTGGTTGTTTTGATTCTTTGATACTTTTAGTAGCTTCTCAGCTTGTACTGCTGCCAATTGATAATTTTGATCAATTATAGATTGGTATGTAGTTCGGTACAATTGTTCTGGTTCAGACACTGCAAATACAGGAAAAGTAATGATAATCGATATGTATAGGAAGATTAGCTTCAATGTACCGGTTCTTGTTCTGGTAAACTTACTAAAAGGAATGAAAAATCAGGTGTAGTCGATCCTGATTTTTTCAATCCTTAAACCTTCGAATGGAGATCACACACCAGGAGGAGGTGTAGGAAGGTCCCCTCCACCATCAGTTTGTCCATCATTATTAGAAGGAGCAGGAGCATTGATCTCTGTATCCTTAATTACCTCATCCATATTCGGCGCTGTGGAGCACGCTCCCAGGGTCATGGAAATTGCGAAAAAAGCCATTGCGAAAAATCTGTTCTTAATGTTCATAATTGTAATTGTTAAATGGTTAAAAATTTCTTTTTTATGACATAAAGGTAGTTTAGATGTGACACATAGCTGGCAAGAAGAGTATTCGTGGGCAATGAATGGGTAAAATGGTTGTTGATTCTATAGTTAGAATGGTTTATTAGTTGAATGCCCGCCTGAATGAGATCGGGCAGGACTACCCGCCGGAGAGAAACGTAGGAGGGGTGTATAGTGGTTGAATGAGAAGGCTTGACTAAACAACATTGGAAGACAAATCTTTAGCATGAAATTTTCTGATATCAAGAATAATTTGGATTATTCCCTTAATGTGCTCCGGGGGTAGTGGTATTGATATTAAACTTTGGTTATTTCGACCATAAATCAGGTTTTAAACTGGTTGGTTTATCAATTAGTAGCTACCTTTTTTCCGATGATCTGCAAATACTGCCATATTCTGCTTGTAGCCACTTCTCTATTGTGTTTTTCATTTAACAGTTACTCTCAGCATCAGGCAATAGCAGATAGTTTGATTAAAGTGTATGAACACCTTCCCAAGCAAGATACTGCCATCTTGCGTGTACTGGCCAGTATTGCTAACAATCAAACTGATCCGGCAAGAAAAATAGAATATACCAACCTGCTGCTGGAGGCAGCCCGTAAGCACGAATCTCTGAAATACCTGCACCATGCTTATCTCAATGAAGGTCAGGCTTACAGGCTGATGGGGGATTTTGATGTAGCCATCTATTCATTGTTCAAAGCACTCGATTATGCAGAGCGCAGTAATTATACGCGTGGAATAGCTGCTTCTAATACAGCTCTTGCTGACGTTTATTCTATTATTGGAGACCATACCAATGCGGTGATTTATTACAAGAAAGCATTGGATCTGATTACCGAGAGAGACAGTTCATTGCTTGCTAATGTAATGCTGAATTTAGGTGATGAATACTATATGTCGAGCATGTACGATTCTGCCCTTGCCTGCTTTGAAGAAAGTAAGCGCATCTACGAACTGATGGGAAATGATCAGTCGGGTCTGGCTTATAACTATGGAAACATTGGTCTGGTAAAGGCCGAACAAGGAGATTTGGAATCGGCTGAAGTCAATGTTAGAGCATCGATCCGAATGCTGGAGCGCCTGGAGGATCATTATGGAAGTGCTATATTTTTGACTTACATGTCTGAGATTTACCAGCACAAGGGTATGCTCAAAGAGGCGAAAGTATTTGCTGATTCCAGTATGGCTTTGTCAAAAAGGTACGGTCTCAAGGCTGAAATCAGAGATAATAGCCTTCGGCTGGCTGATATCAACGCGATGAATGCTGACTATGAAACTGCCTACAAATATCACAGGCAGTATGTAGCCATCAAGGATAGCATCTCTAATGATGAGATCTACAATAAAATTGAAAATCTGGAAAGTGCTTTTGAGCTGGCAAAAAAACAGAATGAAGTGAACTTGCTCAAAGCTCGTCAGCGAACCCAGCAGATCGTGGTAGCGACGGTCATAGTGGTTGCTTTGATCATTTCCATTCTGGCACTTGTGATCTTCAGATATTATCGGTCCAAAGTTCGGTTGAGCAAAATCCTGGAAGAGCAAAAGCATTCGCTGGAGTCTCTTATAGAAACCAAAGACAAGTTTTTCTCGATCATTTCACACGACTTAAGAGGTCCGATCAGTTCTTTTCATGGAGTGAGTAACCTGATCAAGTTTTTTGTGAATAGTAATGATACCCAGCAATTGCTCGAAGTAGCAGATGATATAGACAAGTCAGTGGATGGTTTGTCCAGTCTATTAGACAATCTTCTGACCTGGGCCATGCAAGAACAGGGGCATGTGCCAAATGTGCCTGAGAGACTGGAAGTAAAAAGTCTGTGTGAGGAAATTCTGAAGGCTTTTAACAATATGGCTCAGGGGAAAAATATCACTCTGGTATCAGAGGTGCCGGACGGAGTAGTGGTCTGGGCTGATAGGAATGCGACCATGACGATCATCAGAAATCTGGTGAACAATGCACTCAAATTCACGGAACCAGGAGGGCAGGTGACCATTTCGGGTTTGTCTGGTGTAGAAAAAGCTGAAATATGCATTGCTGATACAGGGATTGGAATTTCCGAAGATAAGCTCAACCTGATCTTTAAGCCGAAGGACAAAAAGAGTACTTATGGAACTTCCGGAGAAAAAGGGCTTGGGTTGGGGCTGCAACTAGTCAATGAATTTGTAGAAATGGTGGGTGGATCCATTACAGTCTCTAGTGTGGTAGGAAGCGGTTCGCTGTTCACTGTGAAGTTGCCATTATTTGAGACAGAGGAAGAAGATATTATTCCTCGATAGGCCTTTATTTACCAATGTCAAGATATTTAAAATTCTTTATTCTAATCATTGTCCTAAGCGGCTGTCAGGTCAATAAAAATCAAAGTAGTACTGCTGCACATGAAGTAAGTCAATCCCGGATCATTGCTTGTGGCAATTTCAATGTTTACATCCTTAATCAGGAAGGAACTGGTTATATCAGGATTTTTGTAGATGCTAATAAGTATGCGTTGCAGGCAGAGAATCAATTTGATTTATCAACCACGAGTCCAGTGCTTGTAGAACAGTTGTTGTTTGAAGAAGATATTACACAGACATTATGCTCAGATGTTATGATTGTGAGGTCTCCAAAACTGATTGAATCAAAATCAGCTATAGAGGGAATGCTGTCAATAACATTGAACAGAGAGAACTTGTCGCGTTATAAACAACATCAACAGTATGCTATGGATATCAGCTTAAAAGGTGTTAAATTCACGGAGGGTGATTCTCCGATTTTCATCAGGCTTAATGCAGTGGGTGTAGGATGGATGCCCGGCTGAACATTGAATTCCAACAATGAACCGTCAACTAATCATAGTAGTCTTGTTTTTGCTAAACTGGTCTGCAATCAGTCAACCAGTGGAGTGTGGTACTGAAATGACTCCACGGCAAAAGCGTGCTCTGGCGGATTTTCATCCGCAAGCACTGAATGCTGCTCAAAGAACAAGTGGCACCCAGCTGCAACGAGTAGCCATTTCTGCTCATATTGTCACACTCGATGATGGCTCAAGAGGACTTACACAGCAGCAGCTGTCAGATGCTGTCGCGAACCTGAATGGCTATTATTCTTCTGCTGGATTGGAATTTTTTTTGGCGATAAACGAGGAAATCAATAGCAGCCAATATTATAATTTCGTGAATACCGAAGAGGCAGCTATAGGATTGAAGTATGATGTGCCCAATACACTGAATATTTATTTTGTTGGGAATATTAACGCCGGAACGCTGTGTGGTTATGCATATTTTCCGGGAGAAGGGCCTGATCGGGTATTGATGGCCAACAGTTGTGCCACTAATGGGAGTACTTTACCTCATGAAATAGGTCATTACTTTAGCCTGATTCATACACACGGCACCAACAATGATCAATTGACTGATGAGTTGGTTGCCCGCACCAACTGTACAACGGCAGGGGATCAGCTCTGTGATACTCCAGCAGATCCTCAGCTGAGTATCAATAATGTGAATACCAGTTGCCAGTATACTGGAACAACTTTAGATGCCAATAATGACAGCTTTGTTCCTGATCCACGCAATATTATGTCTTACTCTCGTAAGGAGTGTAGAGATGTGTTTACCAACGGGCAGTTTACGCGAATTTCAGCAGCATATAGTCAGTATAGGACTTATCTCTATGATAGAATGGTAGTGGCAGCTTTTGACGCCAATCTCACCTCTGCATGTACAGGCTCCCCTGTTGAATTCACCGATGAATCTTTGAATGCTACCTCCTGGAACTGGATTTTTGTAGGAGGTTTGCCAGCTACTTCTACAGCAAAGAACCCTCAGGTTTCATATAGTGCTACAGGGTCTTATGATGTCACCCTTATGATTGCCAATGATCTGGGAGAGCAGGATACACTTATCCTCAAAGACTATATCCAAGTAGTGCCTGATCCAACTTCCGAGTTGATATCCAGTAAGACATCATTTGAAGCATCATCTATTGACTGGAAAATTATCAATCCTGGAGATGACAATACTTTTGAATTGTCTAGTGCTGCATTTACAGATGGGAAGCAAAGTGTCAGCCTTCAGTTTTTCAATTATTCACAAATTGGAGCTGAAGATTATCTGGTTATTCCGTTGATTGACAATCGGTTTTCTACGAAGTACAAGCTAAGTTTTGATCATGCCTACACTTATTATGATGCGGACTATTTTGATCAACTGGAAGTTGTTTATCGCCCAGCTTGTACTGCTGACTGGATTACGGTTTGGAGTAAATCTGGTGCTGATCTGGCGACCGCTCCAACCAGTGGAGATGCTTTCGTTCCTGCCAGCGATCAGTGGGTAACGACTGAGTTGAACCTAAGCATTCCAAATGATGTGGAATATTTTGAAGTGGCATTCAAAACGACCAATGGCTATGGTAATAACTTATACCTGGACAACATTTCACTCAATACCACTATCGGGATTGAATCGAGAGATTATACCTGTCCGGGTGCCTCAAACGGAGAAATCAATGTCCAATCGACCGGAAGTATGACATTTTCCTACAGTGTTGATGGAACAAATTTTCAGCCGTATCCTAACTTCAATTCACTGGAAGCGGGTGATTATACCGTAATTATAAAAGATGATTTGGGTCGTGCCTATTCTCAGGATGTGACTATCAATGGGATGAGCATGGATATTGACATTGGTGGCTTGTCATGTTCGGGTGATTCATACGGTACCGCTACTTTTGATATTACAGGTGCAGGAACCAACGATGATTTTTATTTCTATCTCGATGGAAACCCTTTGTCTGGAAATGTGGCTTCTGATCTGAGTGAAGGTACTTACAGAGTCCTGGTAGCTAATAAAACCGCAGGCTGTCAAGTTGAGAAGACTTTTATTGTTGAAAGCCCACCTGCTCTGGAAGCTACAGTTGCAGTGACCGATGCGGCTTGTTTTGGTGAAAAAGGCACAGTAGAAGTGACGGCATCAGGAGGTACCAGCCCTTATCAATATGAGATAGATGAGTTGGGAGCTACTGCGTCTTCACAGATTTCTGTGATGCCAGGAGGACATATGCTGAAGATTACAGATTCTAATGGATGTGAGCTAACAAAGGGCTTAGATGTTGCTCAGCCGGATTCACTGATATTGAGTTATGCTATGGATGGATTTACTTGCCCCAATGACCCGAAAGGTGAACTTTCTTTTACGGGTTCTGGTGGTGTTCCTCCTTATTTATTTTATCTGGATAATGCAATTGTCCAATCACCCTTATCGCTGGAGGATGTAGGTGATTTTGTTTTAAAAGTAGTAGATGGCGGTGATTGCTCGGTGGAATCTGCAATCAACATAGATTACTACTATAATACGCCCGAAAAGCCGGTAATTTCTTTGGAGGATGGTAAACTGATGGTGTCATCCGGAGATGCTGAAATTACCTGGTATAAAGACGGAGAAAAAATAATTAATGCTACAGGAAATACTATTCCATATACTCCTGGCAACTATCAGGTAAGTCTGCATTACGCAGACGACAGGTGTGAGGTGTTTTCTGAGATGTTTGTAGTGCTGGAAGCCAATGATCCATTGCTCAATGAAGTTCTGGTTTATCCTAATCCAGCGACTAACCTGATCTCACTATCCTTACCAGATGCATTACAATCCAGATTTCAGTCTATGTCTGTGTACAATCTAAGTGGTCAGTTGATTTTGCAGACTTCCCAAACCAAAATTGACCAAAACTGGACAGCAGGTGTCTATATTGTTGAGATATCCGGAGAGGGTTTTAGTCGAAGAATCAAACTTGTTCGTCACTAAGGATTCAATTTTGAGATGATTTCATCAACAATCCTTGCAGGTTGGTTTTCAATTTCTATCGTTATTGCATCAGTAGGAATTTCCAATGTTTCAAACTGGCTTCTGAGCATCTCGGGTTTCATGAAATGACCTTTTCGTTGCTGTAAACGCTGGAGAATTAATTCTTCGGAACCTCTAAGATAAAACCAGTGATATTCGTGATTTGGATCAAGGATTGTTCTGTAGGTGGCTTTTAAAGCAGAACAAGCCAATATCCCTTTAGGCGTTTTCACTAATTGATCATGGAGTATAGTAAGCCACGGGAATCTGTCTTCATCATTCAGTGGGATTCCTGAGGCCATTTTATTTTTGTTGGCTTCCGGATGGAAATCATCTGCATCCATAAAAATCCTGTTTAGCTTCTCAGCAAGCATATGCCCAATAGTAGATTTTCCGCAGCCTGCGACTCCCATAATAATTATTGGTTTCGTCATGCCTGGAATTTAGTCAAACTGGTGTAACTGTCTGAAGCATTTAAATGAAAAAAGCCGAACACAAATTCGGCTTTTAATCATTACTATAATTCACTAACCTATTATTCTAATAGTTGATTTCAACATTTTTGATGAACAAACTAACGATCTGCTCTTCACTGTCCAGCGCATCAAGTGTTTCTTCAAACTCCAAAGTTTGTTGGTTCCTGATGTAAAGGGCAATATCCAGGATTCGCTCAAACTCCTCTCGGGCAACTTCCTCTTTGATATATCCTTTTCTGATACCCTTTTTGTAGTACCGTTCTACTTTTTTAATTGAATTGTAGATAGGTTGCTTTTCAATGATTGTTCTAGTTGCAGGATCAATTGAATTTCCTTCTTCTGTCCAGGTGTAGCTTTCACTTAGCAATAATAATTTTTTTGCAACAGACTCACCCAGGAAGTGTTTGTGCACATATTCTGGGTTGATGTTCGATTCATCCAGCTTTTCTTCTAAAGCTGTAAAATAAAAAATCTGCTCATCCGCAGACTGAGCCATGGCCGGTAGTAACAGCCCCAGCGTCATTAAAAACATAAAAATCCTCTTCATTGTTATGCTGTTTTTTGTTTCCGACTTTACGCCATTTTGTTAATAATATTTCAAAAGTAGTAATCAATTGCCAAATATTATGTGTTCAACAATATGTAAATCAATATCTTATAAAATATTTCCAATATTTTGAATTATCTCGATATCCGATTTTTCCGTATTATTAATTTTCCAAAGACTATTGGGTAACAATATGAATTCGGCAATCTTTTCGGGGAGTCAATGTGATCATTTAACTTCGCCTTGATATTTTAACACTGTATCAACCAAATCAATTCCTTTAATGCTCACCTTCCTTTTCTTTCTTCCTTTCTTGCTGGGGTTTGTTGTGATAGGTGTTTATGGTGAACGCAAAATAGCAGGGTTCATTCAAAACCGCCTTGGACCAATGGAAGTAGGGCCTGTGGGCTTATTTCAGACCATCGCGGACTTGCTAAAGATGTTGCAAAAGGAGGACATCCGACCTAATGCTGTTGACAAAGCGCTTTTCCTGTTGGCACCAATCCTGATCTTTGGGGCGATTTTCGCAGGGTACGCCGTTTTACCATTGACTACTGAGCTAGGTGGTGCGGATTTTTCCGTGGGTGTTTTTTATTTGCTGGCAATCATTTCTATAGACGTTTTGGGCATATTGATGGCCGGTTGGGGCTCCAACAATAAGTATTCACTCTATGGAGCCATGCGATCAGCAGCACAGATCGTTTCGTATGAAATCCCGATGGGCTTGTCCGTGCTTGCCGTGATTATGGTCAATCAGACGTTGGACTTACAGCAGATCAGTGTTTTGCAAGGAATTGCTGCAGATCAGCCAGCTTACTTTTTGGGTATCAAGTCCTGGGAGGTTTCTTCAATGGGTGGATTTCTCTCTTGGAATTTTTTCACCATGCCCGCCTTATGGCCTGTTTTCCTTATTTTCTTTATTGCCGGATTAGCAGAAGCAAACCGAACTCCTTTTGATTTACCTGAATCAGAGTCTGAGTTAGTGGGTGGATATCATACAGAATATAGTGGCTTCAGATGGGGCCTTTTTATGCTGGCTGAGTATGCTACCATGTTGCTAATGAGTTTTCTTGGAGCCATTTTGTTTTTTGGTGGATGGAACACTCCATTGCCCAATATTGGAAATGTAATGTTGGCAGAATGGACTTCAGGTCCTGTTTGGGGAGCTTTCTGGTTGATTAGTAAGGCAATGTTTTTCATCTTTATCCAGATGGTCATCCGTTGGACTTATCCAAGGTTGCGAGTGGATCAATTGATGAATTTGTCATGGAAATATCTAACTCCGGCGGCTATTTTGTTGTTGTTCATCATTGGAATCTGGAAATTGTGGTTGCTGTGAGTCAATATTTTAAAAATATCAAAGAAGCCTTTTCAACACTTAGTGGTGGGTTGAAACTGACGATGCAATATCTCAGCGAGGCCCGACAATCCCGTGAGCCTATTGGGGTGGAGGATAAGGACTATTTTGAAGTTGATAAAGGAATAATGACGCTCCAGTATCCTTATGAATCGCTACCGGTGCCAGATAATGCCCGCTATAGGCTTCATAATGAAATTGATGACTGCATCGTTTGTGATAAATGTGCCAAAGTTTGCCCGGTAGACTGTATTGATATTGATGCGATCAAATCCCCGGAAACTTTTGGAGTCACTTCTGATGGCACTCCAAGACGGATTCATGCCGCGAAGTTTGATATAGACATGTCTAAGTGTTGCTTCTGCGGGCTATGTACGACTGTTTGTCCTACAGAATGTCTCACCATGACCAAGGTCTACGACTTTAGTGAGTTTGAAGTGAAAGATCATGTGTATTCTTTTGCTACGATGAGCCTGGCGGAGATAGCCGCCAAAAGAAAGGAACTGGAAGAGTCAGAAGCGAAAAAGGCGGCTGAGAAAGCTCAGGTACTAGCTTCAAAAGATGTTTCTGAAAAGCCTCAGGTAAAACCTTCTGCTGGTGCAAAACCCGCATTCCGTCCTAAACCAATGGTCAGTAAAAAGGGTGGTGCTAAACCGGTAATGAAGCCGAAACCCGAGGCGGAGAAAGATGTGGAAGGTTCTAATTCTGGCGAAGCGAAAAAAGCTGCTAAGCCTGTGTTTAAACCTAAACCAGTCATCAAGGCTAAACCCGTTATTAAACCAAAAGAAGAATCTTCGGAGGAGAAAAAGGAAACATCCAAACCAAAAATGAAACCAGTCATTAAGCCTAAGCCAGTGATAAAGCCTAAGGCTAAAGAAGGTGACGATACATCAGAAGATAAGCCAAAACCAAAGTTTAGGCCGAGACCAATGATTCCTAAAAAGAAAAAAGACGATGATGGCGATAAGTGATTGGTTGACGATATTTTTTGCAGTTATGATCGTGGTGCCTGTTGGCTTCATGATTTTCACTTCTAATATTATTCGTGCGGCTTATGCGTTTGCATTTGCTCTGCTGGGGATGGCTGCTATATATGTGTTGCTCAATGCAGAGTTGATGGCCGTTGTTCAGATTCTGATTTATGTTGGAGGAGTGATTGTACTGCTTCTTTTTGGAATAATGCTGACTCGAAGAATCAAGGTAGATGCAGTGGAGAGTGGTCATCGTGATGTTGCTTTGGGTGCTGGATTTAGCATGATTTTGTTTGCAATGATGGTACGATGGATTGGGGAATCAAGACTTGCCTGGAAGGAACCAGTAGAATCTGGTGATCAGGTGCGTCAAATCGGAATCTCATTTCTTACAAGCCAGGTAGTTTCTTTCGAAGTGATCGCCTTTTTATTACTGGTTGCTCTGGTTGGAGCAGCTTATCTGGCCAAAAAATCAGATAGCTTATGACACAGATTCCTTTGACATACTATTTGTTGCTTTCTGCATTTTTACTTTGTGCTGGCTTATTGATCGTTTTGATTAAGAAAAATGCAGTTTTTGTGCTGCTGGGGATAGAATTGATGCTCAATGCAGCCAACTTGAACCTGGTAGCTTTTTCGAAGTTTGATCCGAATCTAAATGGACAAATTTTTGCCATTTTTTCTGTGGTGATAGCTGCAGGAGAAGCAGCCATCGCTTTAGCGATCTTATTGAATATTTACAAAACTTATAAGTCTTCGGATCTTGATGACTTGAATACGCTAAGTAATTAGAAAACCTGTTTAATATCTTTGTTATATGAGTTCAATAGTTGTTACACCGAAAAGTGCCCAGGAAATGAAGTTCATTTCAGAGCTTCTTGCCAAATTAGGTGTTGATTCAAAGGTGTTATCCGATGAAGAAACCGAGGATCTAGGTTTGGCTATCCTTATGAAAGATGTCGATAGAACAGATTCTGTTGAGGAATCCGAAATTATGGCAAAACTTAAGGGTTAATGGAGGTTGTTTATCTCAGAAAATTCAGCAAAGATTTGGACAAGATAAACCAACCAAGAGATTTTCAATCTATTTTGGAGGCGATTCAGGCTGTGAAATCAAGCACAATGATCGAAGAAGTTTCGGGTGTCAGAAAACTTACAGGGTTTGAAAATGCCTACAGAATCCGATCGGGAAATTATAGAATTGGAGTATTTATTAATCAGGGAGTGGTTGAGTTTGCTCGTGTAGCCCACCGAAAAGACATTTATAAAATATTCCCTTAATCTCAAGTCTTTTAAATGCAATCACTGGCGCACTTATACATGATCTTTGTTTTACTCCTTCCATTGGCTGGAGGTTTACTGGCTTATGTTGCTGGTAAGAAGCATGCGCCAAAAGTAGCACTGGTTGGGATGATTCCCGGGCTCTTTTTGAGTGTGGTGTTGTTGTTTGAAGTAACAAACTCACCTTTGATTATTAGATGGAACTGGCTTCCGGGAATGGAACTCGGCTGGTATGTGGACAGGATCAGTGCTTTGCTGTTGATTTTAGTTTACCTCATTTCTTTGTTGGTACATCTTTTTTCTGCGCATTACCTCGCATCAGACAAAGGCCTGGATCGATATTATGCCAAGCTGGGTTTTTTCACCTTCAGCATGCTTGGCTTGTTGGCAGTAGATCATTTGATGTTGTTGTTTGTTTTTTGGGAATTGGTTGGTTTATCATCCTATCTGTTGATTGGGTTCTGGTTTATGGACCTGGAAAAAGCCAGGTCTGCCCGAAAAGCATTCATGATCAATAGAGTGGCAGATGCTGGATTGCTCATCGGGGTGATCTTAATGATTTCAGAATTAAATAGCCCGTTTATTTCAGAATTTAGTGAATTGCCTGTGACTCCAATATTGCATTTGGCTGGTTTTGGTCTGTTGATAGGTGCTTTGGGTAAGTCAGCGCAGTTTCCGTTTTTCGGGTGGTTGCCTAAAGCAATGGCTGGTCCTACTCCCGTTTCTGCCCTGATTCATGCAGCTACTATGGTTGCAGCCGGAGTTTATTTACTTGTTAGAGTAGAGTCAGTTTTGACACCTGCTGTTCTTACTGCCACCGCAATTATCGGTGCGGTTACAGCTTTTATGGCAGCCGTTGCTGCACTCTCCCAGTTTGATATTAAAAAGGTATTGGCATACTCCACTATTTCTCAACTTGGCTATATGGTAATGGGTGTAGGAGTGGGGGCTTACCAGGCATCTTTATTTCACCTTTGGACACATGCTTTTTTCAAAGCTGGGCTTTTCCTTGCGTCCGGTGCTGTCATTCATTATTACCATGCCTTGCATCATCATGATCATGATTTTGATGCTCAGGATATGCGCAATATGGGAGGACTTAGGAAATTTCTTCCTGTCACGCATGTTGCATTTGTTGTATGTGGTTTGGCGCTGAGCGGATTGCCATTTTTCTCAGGATTTCTTTCGAAAGAAGGTATTTTATCAGGAGCCTTGAGCTGGGCTTCCGAGGTAGGAATGCCCGGTTACATCGTGACATCACTTGGTTTTATAACTGCCTTGTTAACACCATTTTACATTGCCAGACAAGTGTTGCTGGTGTTTTATGGAGAAAGCAGAAGTGAAGTGCATTCACTTCCGAAGATGGAGCCAGCTATACTGGTGAAGTTACCACTGATAGTGCTTGCTATCGGATCTTTGTGGATTTTCAATGCACTGAGTCCTTTCGATGGACATGGCTGGTGGTTTGGTGAGTTCTTGTTTGGTCATAATGAAACAACAGGTGATCATTCTATACAACTTTATACCATGATTATTTCTATCAGTCTGGTGATAGGTGGACTGGCCCTGGCTTACCTAAGGTTCAAGCCGGGAAGCAGGCGAGTTTTAGCGTTTAAAAGTTCTGATATTCCCAATACTGTTTTTGGTAAACTATCCTTTAATGCGTGGTTCATTGAGCCATTTTATGAAAAGGTAAGCGGAGGATATGTCTGGTTGACTCAAAGAATTTTTGACATAGATAGAAAAATTATTGACCGGTTAATCAATGGCTTTGGAGTGAGTGCTGTGGTACTGAGCAAGTTGATGGCTATTTTGGATCGAGAAATTGTGGATGGACTGGTTAATTTCGTTGCCTGGATCTCAAAAGGCATTGGAAATTTATTTACCAAGGTACAGGCAGCACGTATTCAGAATCAGCTTTTATGGATGGTACTGTTGCTATTGGTGCTGGTTCTTTGGTCTCAATTTTAGAGAAGAGATATGATGGATAACCTACTTAGCTGGATGATTTTTTTGCCGCTTGTTGCAGCTGTGATTGTTGGTTTTTTGCCTGGTTCGCAGAAGACCCTGATCAGGGTAGTGGCATTGGGAACAACGATCATTCAGATGATCCTTGGGATAGTACTTTATTTTGGCTTTGACGGTTCGCAAAAACCAACCTCATGGGCCGATGCATTCCAGTTTGTAGAGCGCCTTCCCTGGATGAGTTTGCAATTGGGAAGCTTTGGAAAGCTTGAAGTTAATTACATAGTAGGTATAGATGGCATCAGCATGCCTTTGATTCTGCTTAGTGGAATTTTGCTGGTTATTGGAGTGATTTCTTCGTGGAAATTGCAGGAGAAAGTAAAAGGCTATTTTTTGCTTTACCTGGTACTCAGTGCCAGCTTGATTGGCTGTTTTGCAGCACTTGATTTCTTCCTTTTCTATGTCTTCTTCGAGTTCATGCTTCTTCCTATGTTTTTTCTCATTGGTATATGGGGAGGGCCAAGAAGGTCATATGCCTCTATCAAATTTTTCCTATACACTTTGCTGGGATCGATTCTCATTCTGATCGTCATGATTGGATTATACCTTTCTGTTGGCACTTTGGAAGGAGGTATTCAGACCAACACTTTCAGTCTGATCCAGATGATGGATGGCAATTACTTATCCAACACATTGCTGGACCCTCAAGGAGATTTTATGCTGTGGGGAATGCCATTGCGATATGTGGCTTTTATTTTGGTGTTAATTGGTTTTATGATCAAACTGCCAGCGGTACCTTTTCATACGTGGCTGCCAGATGCACACGTGGAGGCACCTACTGCTATTTCTGTTTTATTGGCAGGAATTCTCCTGAAAGTTGGTGGTTATGGTCTGTTCAGAATTTGTTATTCGATTTTTCCTGATGCTGCGATTGACATGGCTCAGCCGGTGGCAATCCTTGGAGTGATAGCGATTATTTATGGAGGCCTGGTAGCAATGGCTCAGAATGATGTCAAAAAGCTCATCGCATACTCTTCTGTATCACACATGGGGTTTGTTTTACTTGGGCTTGCAGCGCTGACAAGCGAAGGTGTTGCCGGATCCTTATTTCAAATGGTTTCACATGGTTTCATCTCCGGAGCATTATTCCTTATTGTTGGTGTAATTTATGATCGAACCCATGATCGTCAGATTGAGAATATCAGCGGTCTGGCTAACAAAATGCCGGCTTATACCTTTTTTGTAGTGGTGTTTTTCTTTGCATCACTTGGATTGCCGGGCCTCTCAGGTTTCGTTGGTGAGGTTTTGGTGCTTATGGGAGCTATTGGTGCTGAATCTGTCAATCACCTTTTCCCACGCTGGATTGGGATGTTGGCTGTGCTCGGAATCATCATTTCTGCAGGATATTATTTGTGGACTTTGCAACGAATGTTTTTTGGTAAGTATTGGACGCGGGAAGCCTCCTGGGATCAGTTTATGAAAGATTTATCAATCAGAGAATGGCTTATGCTGGCCCCTCTGGCGGTTTTGGTAGTGGTATTTGGTGTGTTCCCTTCTTTACTACTCGACCCTATTGATAATTCTATCAGATTCTTTGTGGAAAGTATATTTAGTCAGGGACAGAATTACTTAAACTTCTGATATGCTCATCAATCAGCTAAATGACATCATAGAAGGCATCGGGTTCCTGAGTTTTGAAATCTCACTGGCAGCTGGAGCATTGATATCTCTGGTGGTCGGGCTGATCAGCAAGCGAACGGTTGTTAGTCAATTCGTATTTGTGCTGGTTTTGCTGGTTTCCTTGTTTTTGATCCCTCAGCATATTGAAGATCAATTCCTTTTTGGTGATGTATTATGGATAGACAATCTTGGTAGGATTTTCAAATTGCTCTTTATTGTTACAGCTGTTTGGATTGTGTTTTTCCCCAATGCTAAAAATCATCCACCTGAGTTTTACTTCTTAGTCATAGCCATTTTGCTGGGGAGTTCGCTGATGTTATCAGCCAACCAATTGCTTTCGATTTACCTTGTGGTTGAGCTCACTTCATTTGCCGCATACATTATCACCAACTTCAATTTTAGAAAACAGTCTTTCGAGGCTGGAATGAAATACCTGATTTTTGGTGGAGTATCTTCTGCTTTAGCGCTTTATGGAGCCTCATTGATTTATGGTTTTACTGGCACACTCACTCTTTCAGAAATGAACTTTGATATGGTCAGTCAGCCAGCCTTGCTCAATGTGGGTATTTTGCTTTTTGCCGGGTCATTATTTTTCAAAGTGAGTTTGGTGCCTTTTCATATTTGGGTACCCACTGCCTATCAAGAAGCTCCCACAGATTCGGTGCTTGTTCTTTCCGTTATTCCAAAAGTGGCGGGTTTTGTACTGCTACATCGGGTTTTGACTGTGGTGAATGTGCAGGAACTCTACTGGATGTACGCCATAATGGTAACACTGGGTGTTGTCACTGTTGTTATGGGAACTTTGGGTGCATTGCGGCAGACCAATCTCAAGCGGTTGATAGCTTATGGAGCCATTGCTCATTCCGGGTTTTTCATGGCTGCTCTTCTGGTTCCATTTGAGCAGGGTGTTACAGCTTTTACCTGGTATGCTGTAGTCTATGCGATCATGAATTTGGCCACGTTCTATTTGATTTCAGTTTTTGAGACTCAGGGAATTGATGATTTGGATGGGCTCTCCGGATATTATAAAACTGATGCTTATCTAGGCGGTCTTGCAGTGATTGTGATGATTTCATTGATAGGCCTTCCGCCAACAGCTGGGTTTACGGCTAAGTTCTATTTGTTTACGGTCATGTGGGACTGGTATCAGCGGTTGAGTGATCCGCTCATGTTGACCTACCTGGTAGTGGCAATGTTGAGTATTGTGTTTTCGCTTTTCTTTTATTTAAAAATTCCATTTCAGATTTTTCTTAAGGAAAATATTCAGTCAAATCCCGAAAAACCTACAGTTATAGTCAAACTGTTTGCAACTATTTTTGTCGTGGCGTTGTTGTGGATTTTCTTCACCCCGGAAATATTGAATAACATTGCAGAAAATATTAAAACCATCCAGTGGTAACCACCCATGAGCGATCCTATTAAACATGAATGCGGAGTAGCGATGCTCCGTCTCAGAAAGCCTCTCCAATACTATATCGACAAATATGGAACGCCGGCTTATGCTGCCAGAAAAATGTACCTGCTCATGCAAAAACAGCATAATCGTGGGCAGGATGGTGTAGGAGTTGCCAATATTAAACTGGATGTGGCTCCTGGCACAAGATATATTAGCCGGTACAGGACAATTGACCAGCAACCAATTGAGGACCTTTTTGGGAAGATCAATAAGAAGTACAATAAAGCAAAAAAAGAAGGTGGTGATAAGTTTTTTGACGCTGAATGGCTGAAAGAAAAATATTCTTTTACTGGTGAGGTTTGGCTGGGGCACCTGAGATATGGTACTCATGGGAAAAATAATATTGAAAGTACACATCCATTTCTAAGACAAAACAACTGGAGAAGCCGAAACCTCGTGGTGGCAGGAAACTTCAACATGACCAATGTGGATGAACTTTTTGATAAGTTGATCTCTCTTGGCCAGCACCCAAAAGAAATGGTGGATACGGTAACTGTGATGGAGAAGATCGGTCACTTTTTGGATGAAGCTAACCAGGCTATTTTCAATAAGTACAGAGGATTGAAGACCAATCAGGAGATCACCGAAATCATAGAAGATGAATTGGACCTGAAGCGAATTCTTGAGAAATCTTGTCGTGATTTTGATGGTGGCTATACCATGACCGGAATGGTTGGTTATGGTGCGTCTTTTGTGGCAAGGGATCCTAATGGAATCAGACCAGCATATTATTATGCAGATGATGATGTGGTGGTGGTGGCTTCTGAGAAACCAGCTATCAAAACTACTTTTGAGTGTGACTATGAAGAGATTCGGGAGATCAAACCTGGTCATGCTTTGATTATCGAAAAGGATGGTAGCTATCGTCAAGAGCAGTTTATTCAGCCTAAAGAAAAAACTTCCTGTTCTTTTGAACGAATTTACTTTTCTCGTGGTACTGACCCGGATATCTACAACGAAAGAAGAAAGCTTGGAGAATACCTGATTCCTGCGGTACTGAAAGCAGTGAATTTTGATTTGAAGAATACAGTTTTCAGCTACATTCCAAATACGGCCGAAACTTCATTTCTTGGCCTTCTCAGAGGTATTGATAAGTACCTTATTGAAAAGAGAAAAGATATCATTTTAGACAACAAACCAAGTGTTGAATCATTGGAGGAATTGCTCTCCTTCCGTCCGAGAGTTGAAAAATTGGTTCTGAAGGATGCTAAACTCAGAACTTTCATTACCGATGATGCACATCGTGATGATCTCGTAGCCCATGTTTATGACACTACCTATGAAGTAATCAATAAAGGAACAGACACATTGGTAGTTATAGATGACTCAATTGTTCGAGGCACTACTTTGGAGAAGAGCATTCTTACTTTACTTGATAGGCTGGAGCCTAAGAAGGTGGTGATTGTTTCTTCGGCACCTCAGATCAGGTTCCCGGATTGCTATGGAATCGATATGAGCAAGATGAAGGAATTTGTGGCTTTCAGAGCTGTTTTGGCGTTGCTAAAAGAGCACAACAAAGAATACTTGCTGGATGAGGTTTACGAAAAGTGTTTGGCAGGTGCTGCGGACAAGAACCAGCCAAACTATGTGAATGAGCTATATGCGCCATTTACTTACGAACAAGTGTCGGCCAAGATCACGGAGATTGTAAGGCCAGAAGGCATGAAAGCAGAGTTGGAAGTGGTTTACCAAACTGTAGACAATCTGCATAAAGCTTGTCCTGACCACCTTGGTGATTGGTATTTCACTGGCAATTATCCAACTCCTGGAGGAAACCGGGTTGTGAACAAGGCTTTTATGAACTTCATGAAAGGTTCTGAGGTCAGGGCTTACTAATTCCATTTTAGCCAACAATTTGGTGTACTCATAGGTTTAGGTGATATGAATAAGATCATATATCCTATAGCCAATACACTTACTTTAATCATCACTCTATTCGTAAATTATTGGACCAATACAGGTCAATATAATGGTAAAACAGTAGCTGACATTAGCGCCAGGTACAATACACTTTTCACTCCTGCGGGATACGCTTTTGCTATTTGGGGATTCATCTATTTGTTTCTGATTGTCTTTGTAGGCTATCAGTGGTATAGCTGGAGTACTGGCAAGGGGTATGATGTCAGTCGTGCAGGCTGGTGGCTGGTAATTTCCAATTTACTCAATGCTTCGTGGGTGTTGATTTGGTTACAAGATCAGATTTTATTGTCAGTGGGCATTATGCTCCTGCTGCTGCTGAGTTTGATTCGGCTGGTTCTTAGGTTGCAAATTGGCATATGGGAAGCCCCGAACGGAGTGATCGCTTTTGTGTGGTGGCCTGTCATGTGGTATTTTGGCTGGATTGTGATAGCTACAGTTGCTAATATTTCAGCATTCCTCGTAAGTGTGAAATGGCATCTGTGGTTTGCAGATTCAGTATGGACTTTGATTATGATCGGTGTGTCCACGCTACTTTACTTTTTCTTGTTGAAATCCAGAAACCTGCGCGAATCCGCATTGGTTGGAGTTTGGGGATTGACAGCCATAGCAGTGAGGCAATGGAACATGCGGCCTGAGATAGCCTATTCAGCTCTTTTAGCGGCACTTCTTCTCCTATTATCAATTGGAGTGCACGCCTATCGACGTTGGAACAACTCCTTAAAAATCTGAAAAGGGTAAAGGCTTAACGCATGAATATATGTAAAACTATTCATTGATTTATTTACAATTGGCAATAGGATATTTTGAAAATGTAAAAATAATAGCGCAAAACACCTAAAATGTACTGAAGGGGTTTTGTGTTTACAATTCATTATTACACATTTGCCTCATCAATTGAATTGATTGATTTATAAAGAAGTGTGGAGAGACAGGCTCTTAGAAACACTAGCAACCTGAAAGCTAAGTTTAAGGTGCTAAATCCTGATCCAGTCGATTTTCGGCGGAGCATATGAATTAATTAGATATGAAAAGAATCTTAACATTTCCGATTTTACAAAGACTTTCTAATACAGAAGGGTATTTGTGTTGTTGCTGTTGCAGGTAATTAACTCCACGCAATATTTTCAACATTTTTTACAAATACCATGATTTTCTCTTACGCTAAAAGTCTTATTCTCTCAAACTACTGCATGCTTTGTTGTTGTATGTGCTGTTGTAGTACATATATACCGAGGCGCATTTGCAGATAGAGAAATAGTAAATAAAATATTCAGTTATTTGTAAAAAAGCCTCGGAAGTATCTGAGGCTTTTCTTTTTCAATGGCACTTTCAATCAACCCACTAATCACATGAATAATTTAAAAATCAGTCCGGAAGCGAAAGCGGACATAGCCGAATTACAGGACAAAATACTTCAATACAAGCTCGGAAGTATTCCGGAGGAGCGTTTCAAAGCTTTCAGGCTGGCCAGAGGAGTATATGGTCAGCGTCAGCAGGGAGTTCAGATGTTTCGTTTGAAGCTGCCATATGGCAAGATTACTGCAGATCAATTGGAAACAGTGGCCGACCTGTCTGAAAAATATACCAACAGCAATCTTCACCTGACTACTCGTCAAAACATTCAGCTTCACCATGTGAGACTGGATGATACGCCGGAGATGTGGGAAGCACTGGAGGCTGTTGGGGTCACCACTAAAGAAGCTTGTGGCAACACAGTTCGGAATATAACAGCTTCTCCTTTTGCGGGAATTGATCCTGATGAGCCTTTTGATGTGTCTCCATATGCCCACGCTGTTTTTGAATATTTCTTGCGCAATCCTATTTGTCAGGAAATGGGACGTAAGATCAAGATCGCTTTTTCATCTTCAAGGTCAGATGCGGCTTTTACTTATATTCATGATTTTGGATTTATCCCAAAAATCAAAGATGGTGCTTTTGGGTTCGAGGTGATTGTGGGAGGAGGACTGGGTGCTCAGGCATTTATGGGCCAAAAAGCGTTTGATTTTCTCCCTCAGGATGAAGTCATTCCATTTATCGAAGCTGGGTTACGAGTATTTGACCGATATGGTGAGCGCGAGAGACGTCATAAGGCGCGCTTAAAATTCCTGGTTGACCCTAAGAAAGGGATTGGCCTGGACGGGTTTTTGAAACTGATAGGTGAGGAGCGTAAAGCACTAAAAAATCAAAAAGTAAAAATCAATACCCGGAAAGTCATTACTAAAGTACCTGATGATACGAGCTTATTGGCTGCTCCGGAGGTTACACCGCTGGAGGGCTATGATCAGTGGTTTAAAACCAATGTCTTTGAACAAAAGCAGGAAGGCTTCTATGCCATTAAGGTGCGGATTCCACTTGGTGATATCAAATCTCCAGAAGCAAGAAAGCTAGCTGATTTGGTAAGAAATTTTGCTGCGGACGATATTCGTTTTACGCTCAATCAAGGACTGCTCATCAAATATGTTCGGTTGGAAAACATTCCTGCTGTTTATAATGAGTTGAGGGCATTGGGGTTTGCTGCTCCTGGCTTTGACACGTTGGCAGATGTCACTGCTTGCCCAGGCACTGATACTTGTAACCTGGGAGTGACCAATAGTACCGCACTTGCTTTGGTGCTGGAAGATCTGATCCGGGATGAATTTCCGCATTTGGTAGACGAAGAGCAAATCAAAATCAAAATTAGTGGATGTATGAACTCCTGTGGCCAGCATATGGTTGCCCAGATTGGATTTCATGGTAGCAGTATCAAAAATGGCGGAAAAGTCTCACCAGCCATGCAGGTAGTTTTAGGTGGGGGAGTAGATCCTGAAGGAACGGCGAACATTGCCGAAAAAGTGATCAAAATTCCAACAAAGAGGATCCCGGAATCGGTTCGTGCTGTTTTGAATGATTATGAAGCAAATGGTTTGGAGGGAGAGTATTTCAATGCCTACTTCCGCAGACAAGGAAAAATCTATTTCTATGACTTGCTCAAGCATCTGGCCGATGTGAAGACGTTAAAAGATGAAGACTATCAGGATTGGGGTAAAGTAGCTGATTTTGTGCCTGAAATCGGTGTAGGTGAGTGTGCCGGAGTAATGCTTGACCTTGTTGGAACCATTTTGAATGATGCTAAAGAGCGATTGCAGAATGCACGCAAGACATTTGAAGAGCGCAAGTGGGCCGACTCAATCTATTACAGTTACAACACACTTGTGATTGGGGCTAAGGCTATTTTACTCAGCAAAGATGTACAGTGTAATACTCACAATGGTATTATCGAAGATTTTCAAAAGCATGTAATAGATGCCGGGGAATTTGCAGATATCTCCTCATTTGGGGATTTGGTATTGCAGATCAATCAGTATGAGCCGTGTGCGGAATTTGCTGAGAAATATCTGGGACAGGCAGAAGCATTTTTCGGGCAAATCAATGCATTGCGTTCAGGTCAGGATAAGTTGGTGGTAAACGAATTTTATAAAGCTTAAGGCCATGAGTAAGACTCCTAAATTGACTTTGGTGGGTGCCGGACCAGGAGATCCGGAGCTGATCACGGTAAAAGGCGTCAAGGCGCTGGCCAAGGCGGATGTGGTGCTTTATGATGCGCTGGTAGACACAGAACTTCTGGAATATGCACCGAATGCGCTACATGTACCAGTTGGGAAGCGAGCAGGAAAAGCCACAAGTTTGTCGCAGGATACGATCAATAATTTGATTGTGCAGTATGCGCAGGAAATGGGGCATGTGGTTCGCCTCAAGGGAGGCGACCCGTTTGTGTTTGGAAGAGGTTGTGAAGAGCGTACTTATGCTGAAAAGCATGGTGTTGAGGTTGAAGTTGTGATCGGCATTAGTAGTGTGATGCTTCCGGGATATTTTGGGATTCCACTCACCTGTCGAGGTGTAAACCAAAGTTTCACCGTGGTGACAGCCACTACGAGCGAAGGAAAGCTGAGTGATGAAGTATTGCGAGCTGCTGAATTTTCTCCGGCTACACTATTCTTCATGGGACTTGGCAAGTTGGACTTGATTGCTGAAGCTTATAGTGCTTTTGGTCGGGATGATCTTCCTGTAGCCATTATTAGCAAAGGCTCGCATGCCGATGGAGATGTGATCAAAGGACGAGTAAAGGACATTGCGGCATTGGCGCATGAAAGGAAACCAGAAGCACCGGCTTTGCTGGTGTTTGGAGAAGGCGCTGCACGTGCCAACAACAATCAGCAGGTAAACGAATGGTGGGAAATCGCAAAAAATGAAGTAGCATGAGTGGAAAAATCCGTACTGATGGCAATGTATTGTTTCCGGTGTTTCTGAAGCTGAATCAGATCCAAACGCTGCTAGTGGGTGGTGGCAATGTGGGTCTGGAAAAACTGGAAGCACTGCTGAAGAATGATCCGGCTGCCAGGGTACGGGTTATCGCTCCTGAAATAAAGCAGGAGATTCTCATAATAGCACAAAAAAGCAGAAACATAGAGATTGTATATCGCAAAGTGAAGGGGAAGGATCTTAAAGATGCAGATCTGATGATCCTTGCCACGGATAATTATTCGTTACATGAGAAACTGAAGAAAAAGGCCCGAAAGCTAAGGTTACTTACAAACGTGGCTGATACCCCTGAACTTTGCGATTTTTACCTTGGGTCAACCGTTAAAAAAGGCGATTTAAAAATCGCTATTAGTACCAACGGCAAGTCTCCAACCTTTGCCAAGCGCTTCAGAGAAATGTTAGAGGATGTTTTACCTGAGAGTACTCCTGAATTGCTGGATAAACTCAAATTGATAAGGGATGACCTGAAGGGCGATTTTCAAGAAAAGGTGGACAAACTCAATGAGATCACTTCGGTGATGACCAAAAAGAAATAACAGAAATGAACAAGCATTCAAAGCTAGAAGAACTGAACAGCCGCTATACCAATCTTACTTATCTGGATAGGTTGAAAATGCTTTTTGATGAGTTTGATCATGACAAAATACTGGTCACTACCAGTTTTGGAAGTACATCTATTGCTTTGTTACACATGGTCAATAAAGTAAGCCCTTCTCATCCGGTTCATATGATCAATACAGGATTCCTATTTGAGGAGACACATGCTTATCGCAGACATCTTACAGAGACTTATGGTCTCAATGTAGTCGACGTACGTCCAGAAGAGAAGCCTCATAAATTCAGTAGAAAACATCGCCTTTGGGAGAGTAACTCGGATTTTTGCTGCTTTATCAATAAAGTGGAACCTATGAATGAGCTCAAAAAGGATCATGAAGTTTGGGTGAGTGGTTTGCTTCGATTTCAAAATACCAACAGGGCGAATAAGCGGATATTTGAAAAATCCGGTGACATTTTGAAGTTTCACCCGATCATAGATATGACTCAAGAGGATCTGAATCTTTACCGGACGATTTACGAACTCCCAGCTCATCCTTTGTTATTCAAAGGTTATGGTTCAATCGGCTGTGTGCATTGCACTAAAAAAGGTGCAGGCAGGGAAGGACGCTGGCAAGGCGAAGAAAAAACTGAATGTGGGTTACATGTCTGAACTTGCCATGGTCAGGCATGCAAAAGCCCCGCTTTAGGCGGGGCTTTTGGTTGTAGATTGGTTAGGTTTCTCAATGTTTTTATTCTGCCATTGCAGAATCTGCTTCTACAGCAATAGAGTCGATTGCAGCTGCAACCGTGTCTTCTACCACTTCAGCAGCGGAATCTACTTCCATCACTACTTCTTCTACCACTTCGGTAGATTCTTCGGTGGCTTCCTCAGAGCTCTTTTTTCCTGAACTACAGCTCACAAAAAAGATGAGAGCCAATACTGTTAAAAGTTTGGTTGAGATTTTTAAAATCATAATATAACGTGTTTGATGGTTAAAATATCGTATGAATTACGTGAATACTTTACGTAATTGCAAAAGGAATTTCAGATATATTGAATTTGATCACGTTACTGTAAAATAAAAACCCTGATGTCCACTATGTGACACCAGGGTTCATTTAGTTCGGTAGGAGAGAGTTCTAATCTTCCTTTCCCATTTTTTCCTCAAGTTTTTTGCCAAGTGATTCCATCTCAGCAGCAATAGTATCTGCAGCCAGTACGGCCAGAGAATCTGCTTCATGAAATGCGTTTTCTGCTCTTTTTATTGATTTTTCAGCTTGTTGCTCAATTTTAGATTTCTCTTCTCCGTTAGGTTTATTACTGGACCCACAGCTAAAAAATATCAGTGTTAGAACCAGAGCTAACAGCAAATTTGTAATGTTAAATTTCATATTGTCCTCGATCAGTTGTTCTATTTATATCTACAAAGCTAGAAATCGTTCCTGATTAATTCTTCAATAAAATCCTGAAAGAGGCAAATTGTTTTCAATTAAATAACTTGCTCTTTTTCTCTTTGATCTTGTTTTCCAGTTCTTTCAACCGGTCTTCAGCAGCTTTAATTGTTTTGTCTTTTTCAGCTTTCAGTTCGTCAGTAAGCTCACCATTGGCATATTGTTGAGCCACTTTATCCTTTGCCTGTGCTATTTTCACAGAAGCACTTTTCAGCGCATCTTCACTTTTGGTTATTTCAGATTGCAAGTCGGCATGGATGGCCTTCACTTTTGCCTTAGCTTCTTCAGATCTCAATTGTCCAAAGACCTTTCCTTCCATATCTCCCTTATTCTTGCCGTAGGCATTTCCTTTGATCACTTTCACTTCTTTTTCTATATCCTTCTTCACTTCTTCACTTTTTTTATCTACTTCTTTACCGGTCTCTTTTACACTGGATTTCATTTTTATGGAAAGGTCTCTGGCTTTCTCTTTGGCTTCTTTACCCGTCTGCTGCATTTCAGTTTTGATCTCAATGGCTTTGGATTTGCCTTGATCACTCTTGCCTTGAGATAAGGCCGTAGAAGATATCATTAAGCCGACGATCATCAGCGTTAGGTTATTGCGTGTGTTTTTCATGATCAGATATCGCTTAAGAGTGAGTCAATTTCTTGCATGGCATCTTCTGTTTCACTGGAAATTTCCGATTTCACCTGACTTGCTGAGGTGCTAACAGAATCTACAACTGCGTCTTCGTTGATTGTTTTTTCTTGTGATTTATTACTTGAACCACAAGCGGTCGATATTACCACCAGGCAGATGGCCATAATTGATGAAAGGAGTACTTTTTTCATTGCGTCTATAGTTTGATTGGTTAAAAAAAAATAATTTTTGCTTAAGTTAATCAAACACAGATAAACAACTAAAAAGCTTTGATTTTTACGTTTTAACCAATAAAAAAGGTGACCTCTGGCCACCTTCATTATCTATTTCTTTGGTGTATTATATCGCGAAGCTTTCTCCACATCCGCAGGTGCGGGTAGCATTTGGGTTGATAAACTGAAAGCCTTTACCATTCAATCCATCGGTGAAATCCAGTGTAGTTCCCAGTAAGTAGAGTAAACTCTTTTTGTCTACAATCACCTTCACTCCCTTATCCTCAAATACTTCGTCACTGTCTGAGAGTTTGTCATCAAACAGTAAGTCATACATCAGACCTGAGCAACCACCGCCTTTCACAGCCACACGTACATTGTGGTTAGGGCTGTGACCTTCCTCAGCTCTTAATTCCGTAATTCTTTCTTTGGCTTTATCTGTAACGTTAATCATCTCGCATTTGGGTTTAGCATTATTGTAATGTAATGAATGATGCCTTATATCTAAAAATACAACAACTCTCGAAACCTTTCAAATCACAGAAAAGTTTCCGCATTTTTGCAAAATTAAAACATTTAACCAACATCATGATTAGAATAGAGCATATCGGCATTGCCGTAAAGGAACTGGATAAAGCCAATGACCTGTTCAAGAAATTGTTTGGTGAAGCAGCATATAAAGCTGAGTCAGTTGCGTCAGAGCATGTAACAACCTCATTTTTTAAAGTTGGGCCTAATAAAATAGAGTTGCTGGAAGCAGAAGCACCGGAAAGTGCCATTGCCAAATACATTGATAAGAAAGGGGAAGGCATCCATCATATTGCTTTTGAGGTGGATGATATCCATGTGGAAATGGAGCGGTTAAAAGGTGAAGGTTTTCAGTTGATCAACGAAGAACCAAAGAAAGGTGCAGATAACAAACTGGTTTGTTTCTTACACCCTAAGAGTACCAATGGAGTGTTGGTAGAACTTTGTCAGGAGATTCGGTGATCAGTGAGTCAGTAATCGGTAAATCTGTAGCAGGGAATTAATATTGTATAAACTTTGAAAGCGTTTGGCGGTGAACGGAGGGCGTTTTTGCGAAAAAATAATTATGAGCGAAGAGAAAAGAACAGAAATAGGGGAATTAGGAGAGTTTGGGCTAATTGATAAACTGGCTGGTAATGTACGATTGTACAACAGTCAGACAGTGATGGGGATCGGTGATGATGCCGCAGTTTATGATGCTGGTGACGAGCAGATTTTGATCAGTACGGATATGTTAATTGAAGGTGTTCATTTTGATTTGAGTTATATGCCGCTTCAGCATCTGGGCTACAAAGCAGTAGCTGTGAATGTCTCTGATATTGCAGCAATGAATGGCACACCTAAACAAATCACAGTAAGTCTCGGCCTAAGTAATCGCTTTTCTGTGGAGGCTGTTGAAATGATTTATGAAGGAGTAAGAGCAGCCTGTGAAGCCTATAGAGTAGATTTAGTGGGTGGTGATACGACAGCTTCAAGGTCTGGTTTGGTCATTTCTGTTACAGCTATAGGTACTGCGGCTAAAGACAAGATTGTGTACAGAAGAGGTGCTAAAGAAAACGATATCCTTTGTGTGACCGGAGATCTGGGAGCTGCATATGTGGGCTTGCAAGTGCTGGAGCGAGAAAAGCAGGAGTTTTTGGGTAATCCTGGCATGCAGCCAAAACTTGATAAGTATCCGTATATAGTGGGACGACAGCTTCGCCCAACAGCTCGTCTGGATATTGTTCATGAGTTTGCGCAACTAGATCTTGTGCCAACTTCTATGATAGACGTTTCTGATGGATTGGCTTCTGAGATATTTCACCTGTGTAAAAACTCTGGTCTGGGTGCAGCTGTATTCGAAGAGAAAATACCAATTGATAAGGAAGCATACGAAACCGCTGCGGAGTTCAATCTGGATCCTAATACCTGTGCGCTGAATGGCGGTGAAGATTACGAATTACTTTTCACCATCAGTCAGGAGGATTTTGAAAAGATCAAAAATCACGAAGACATTCATACCATTGGCTATATGCAGGCAGCGGAAAAAGGAAAGGCTATGGTAACCCGTAATGGCAATACCATAGAACTCAAAGCACAAGGATGGACACATTTCTGATCATCTGTGTTTGAGCCAGTTGAGCGCTGTGCTATAACTGTCAAATGTCACAAAATCTACTCCATCAATGATCTGGTTAAAGATGTTTGATGCTGGAATCTTTGAGCTAAAATCAGGGGACAATACGTGTGCGTAAGCTGTTATTTTAGTGTTCAGAAGCTCAGGTACCCATTCGGATTTCAGCCATTGGGTTAAGTCTGGCCATTCGCCATATCCCTGGCGATTGTCATCCAAAACTTTGGTAAACCCAGTTCTTTTGAGGAGTCTGACAATAGAAGATGATGCTATTTTGGTTTGATCAAGGTCTTGAGAGTTACCGTGCCAGGCGCAACTGATAATTCCTTCCTGCTCAAGAATCTCACACTCAAAACATTTATTTTGGGTGGAATCATGAGTGATGATTTTTTCCACGTTGTTTGAAATAGGTTGATGTACTTGTAATCTCAAAGGTTATAATTAACTCTGGAGTAATTCTGGAGTATAGCGGGCTTGCCGCTTTTACCGGTTTTTCAACCAGTTGTAAGCTGCATTGAAGCTATCGAAGGTCACGAAATCAATGCCATCCGTGGTTTGATTAAACAAATCATAAGCTGGAAGTTTTGCATTGAAATCTGGTGACAATACATGAGCGTAAGAAGTGAGGTTTGTTTCTTTCAGTGCCTGCATCCACTCGGTTTTAAGCCAAATTGCCAGGTCTGGCCAGTCCCCAAATCCTTTACGATTGTCATCCAGTACTTTGCTAAAACCTGTTTGTTTGAGGAGCCTTACAATGGAATTGGCGGCATTTTTTGTAAGGTCAAAATCCAGAGAATCACCAGACCATACACATCTTATGATATCAGTATCTTTTAAAATACCACATTCGAAGTAAGTTTTGCCTGTGGCACTATCCAGTGTGACGATCTTTTGCAATTAGCTTTGAATTAGGTTGGTTATCTATAAATATACTCCTTATTCTCTAACATTAAAAAAAGCGCACATTTATGAGTTTGATGGGGATTGTTAGCAAATGAGTGGCAAAGTGGACCTTTGTAAATAAGAAACACCCTGCCATTACTGACAAGGTGTTCTTAATCCCCCAACTAAATATTTTACCTCGAGCAGTGATTACTTGGCACTCACGATGTTTACCTTCAGGTCAAACTCATCGTAGATGGTTTTGTCACCAAGATCATCGAAGAAACTTCCTGAACCGTAACGTACATTGTATTTTGAGCGGTCCAAAGTGATATCAGCGGTACTGTAGATTTTGCCATTTTCTTCTACCGTATTCACGATAAATTGGATTGGGTTGGTGTCTTCTTTGATGGTCATATTACCAATCACTTTGTATTTTCCAGGTCCCTGAGGAACCACTTTAGTGATCACGAAATTCGCGGTTGGGTATTTCTCTACACCAAAAAAATCATCGGATTTCAAGTGTCCAACCAATTTGTCTTTCCATTCTCCACTTAAGTCAGAATTGTCGATGGTTTGCATATCTACCGAAAAACTGCCACCGGTAAGCACTCCTTTTGTAAACTCCAAATTGCCTGATTTTAGTTTTACAGTGCCATTGTGCTCTCCGGTTACTTTGCGGCCTGTCCACTCTACGCTGCTTTCATCTACAGATATGCTGTAGCTCACTTTATCTTCATCTCCTGATGAAAATATGAATGCTAATGATAGTAAAATAGTCTGTAACATAGTCTCTTGTAATTAATATAAATGTATATACATATAATGTTAGAACATCAATAACGATAAGAGAAGAAAATGGTTCAATATTTTTTTAAAAAAATTCAGATCCACTTTTGATTTTGACATTGCGGTAACTTTGTGGCTTAATTATTAAAGAAAGAAGAATGATTCAGATAGATCAGACGTTGATTTCTGACGATATCAAAGAGCAGTTTTTTGTTTGCGATTTGGACAAGTGTAAAGGTGCCTGCTGTGTGGAAGGTGATCTTGGTGCACCAGTTGATGAAGATGAGCTGGCCGGACTGGAAGAAGTGGTGGAGGTGGTGAAGCCATATTTATCGGAAGAGGCTATTCAAGCATTGGAGGAAAAAGGTCCTTTTTTACTGGATGAAGATGGGGATTTTAGTACTACAACAATTGAGGAACGCGAATGTGCATTTGCGTTCTATGACCAAAAAGGCATTTTGAAATGCAGTATTGAGCAGGCCTGGAGAGATGGTAAGACGGATGTGCAAAAACCAATTTCTTGCCATCTATATCCAATTCGTGTGGCTAAACTTCATGATTTTCTCGCTTTGAATTATGATCGATGGCACATCTGTTCACCAGCTTGTGATTTGGGTGAAAAGCTTTCTGTTCCTGTCTATCAGTTTTTGAAGGATCCACTGATTCGCCGATTTGGACAAGAGTGGTATGATAAACTGTGTCGAGCTATTGAAACTGGTGCTTCGCAAGCTTAACATGAGGTAACCTAATTTTCATGTTAAAATAATTCCTGCCACCAATCCTTCAGAGGCCCACACCCTATGTTTGTAACATAAATATATTTAAGGCTGGCTAATTATTGCGATTAGTCCTTTACTTTACAACGGCGACTCTTATGAGTCGCTTTTTTGTTTAACGAAAATGTGATAAGTTCCAGTTCTTAAATCAATGAGTTCTGGCCGGACTATTCTCATGCTCATACACAGAAAATACCGGGTAATCGAAAATTCAATTTATTCTTACAGAAATTCCTTTTCTTTAAATGTGCGACCTGAATTTTACCCCAGAGTTATGGTCCGAAAATCCAAAGTGCTATGAATTTTAATTTTACCATTCGAAAAAAGATGATGATCTTCATTGTAGGGGTCATTGCTATCATCTACATACTAACTGTGGGGTATATCACTCTCAACCTTCGTTCTCAGGCGATAGAAGAAGGTTGGAAACTAGTTACCACAGCTGCACAAGAGAAAGCCAAAGAAATAGAGGTTACCCTCAATGAAGATATTACGGTGGCCCGGGGAATGGCCACTGCTATGAAGGCCATTGTGGATTTGCCTGAAAAACAGAGAAATCTTGCAAGGCGAGACATCATGATTGATGTACTGAAGTCAAACCCTAAGTATGAAGCTGTTTGGATGAGTTTTGAGCTCTGGACAATTGATTCTAAATGGGCCAAACCCTATGGTAGAGAGCGAGCTACATATTATTTCCGTGATGGACAGGTTCAGGAGCACATCAGATTGGGAGACACTGAGGGAGATCCGGCAAGTGGATTGTATGTGGAGATCAAACATAACCCGAATGAGATCATTGGAGAGCCATATCTTTTCAAGGAATACGGAGGGAAGTCAGACGAGATGCTTCTTGGGATTTCCCCGGCTGCACCAATTATGATTGATGGGAAATTTGGAGGACTGATTGGAACAGATATGTTTTTGGCTGATTTCAAGAACATGAGCAATATTGACTTTTTTGACCGAGGTTTTGCTTTTTTAGTTGCCAATGGAGGTACAATCATTGCTCACGAAAATGAAAAATATGCCAATGCATCTTTGGATTCACTTTCTTTCATAACACATGACGAGGACGCTAACATTCATCAGAACATAGCCAAAGGGATTCCTTTCAAGTTTTCAGCAAGGGATTCTTATTTCAATGATGAAGAAGTGCTGGTTGCATTTGCACCTATACACATTGGTAAATCTCAATATCCATGGGCGGTTGGATTGGAGATTCCTCTTAAGGAAATTACAGACCCGGTGATCAAAGCATTCACGATCACGCTGATTGTGGCTACAATGGGTCTGATCATCATTGTGATCATTACTTATTGGATCGCCAGGACGATTTCAGATGGACTTGAAAAATCCCGCGATATGCTGCAGAAACTAGCCTTGGGTGATCTTGATGAAGGAAATCGCTTAAGAATCGAAAGTAGGGATGAACTGGGGCATTTGGCACAAGCGGCAAACAAACTCATGGACGAACTGACCAAGAAGGCTGATTTTGCTGAGCAGGTTGGATTGGGAAAACTGGAGCAGGACTACACAGTGTCAGGTGCCAGAGATATGCTTGGTTACTCTTTGTTGAGAATGCGTAGTAACCTACTGTCCGTGATCAAAGAAACGAATGATGTAATTAAGAGTGCTGGTGATGATGGAAAACTCTCTACTGCGCGGATAGAGCTGCAGCATGAAGATGGTGCCTGGAGCGATTTGGGTGATTCTATCAATATGCTACTGGATTCTATTTCTCTTCCATTCAATGAGGTGAACAGGGTAGTTAATGCGATGGCTGCAGGTGATTTTACTTCTCGTTTTGAGGGTGAACACAAAGGTGATATAGCCATGCTTGCAGAGAATCTCAATAAAGCTTTGGACAATATCAGTGAGTTGTTGCACGACATTCTTCGGGGAGCCACCATCGTTTCGGACTCAGCTGCTGAGATGCTGAATGTGAACGAGGAAATGGTACTCAATACGCGGGAAATAGCCTCTTCCATAGGGGAGATGAGTAATGGAGCTCAAAACCAGGTGGTTAAAGTGGATGAATCTTCAAGGCTAGTGGAGGACATCCTTCGATCATCAACGGAAATGGGCGATCAGGCAGAAAGCATTAATGACGCAGCGCAGACTGGTTCCAATAATAGTGATGAAGGACAAAAGCTGATTCGTAAAGTCGGATTCAGTATGAAGGATATTTCAGCTTTTACCAATGATACATATGAGTCTATCCAAGTATTGACAAAGCGATCTAACGAAATCTCTACAGTGCTGACAGTGATCACAGAGATAGCTTCACAAACCAACTTACTTGCCCTAAATGCCGCAATAGAGGCAGCTCAGGCAGGCGAATCAGGACGTGGCTTTGCTGTGGTAGCTGAGGAGATCAGAAAGCTGGCTGAGGATTCGAGAAAATCAGCCAGAGAAATTGAAAAGCTGATTACTGATGTTCAAAACGACATGCAGGTAGCTAGCTCAAACATAGAAATGATGCAGGCGAGTGTGAAAAGTGGTGAGGAAGCTACCGGACATGCATCATCGGCTTTCAATGAGATTACAGAGTCCTCTTCTAAGACTTTAGTACTTTCAGAAGAAATCCGAAAGCGAGTTCAGCAGCAGATAGAATCAATTAAAAATGTGGTATCAATTACCGAATCTGTTGTGGTGATTGCAGAAGAAACAGCTGCCGGCTCAGAGCAGATTGCCAGCTCGTCCACGGAACTGTCTGCTGGAATGGAAAGCTCAGGAAAAAAATCTCAGGAACTTACAGAACTTGCAGCTGAGCTTAAAGAAAAGGTAAGTAAATTCAGGCTCAATCAGGAATAATTAGTAACCCCAATGTCAAACCAGCAAACCAAATCATCCACTAATCCTGTCTCTAAATCTTGGGTAGAGCAGGCTGAGACCACTAAAATTTCCAAACAGGAGAACTCCCTTGAAAAGAAGGAATTCATCTCAATAATTGTGTTTCAGGTGGAAGGGGATTCCTACGGGGTTCCTATTTCTGATGTACGGGAGATTGTTCCGGTTCCTCATATTACTCCGCTTCCACAGTCTCCGGCCCATATGCTTGGCGTATGCAATATACGCGGTACAGTCATCGCAGTGATTGACGCCACTAAACGCATGCAGAATAAGTCATATGGCACTGCTGAGGGGTTTGTGTTAATGCTTAAAAACGAAGAAATCAAAGCGGGACTGCTGGTAAGGCAAGTTCCCAAAACGATCACTATAGATATCCAGCTAATTAATCGTTCATCAGCAGTACTCCAGTCATTGGATACTAAAGATCAGTACATCACTGGTCTGTTCAAACACGAGGATCAAATGATCCAGATGGTGGACCTGCTGTCTCTGATAGGTTAAGGAAAAGTATGTTTAATGATAACCTAACCCTAAACATTAAATGAATGACTATATAATTTTCATCCTCGCTGTTGTATTTGTAGCAGTGCCTGTGGTGCTCATTATTTCAAAGATATTGTTTAAAAAATCCTTTCTGTTTACAATATCAGTAGGAATCACCATCATTGCGGCTACAGTGGCTTTTTTGGGGTTCTCTGTAGGTAAAGGTGGGCTGGTGCAGCTTTTTTGGGCATTGCCAATTGGCACTGCGGTCACTGTTGGTTTGCTTTATTATCTGTACCGGCAACTTCACATTCCTCTCAGAACATACTCAGACATGATCAGGGATATGGTGAGTGGAAGGTTTGAGAATATTCAGTTTTCACAAACTACTCGAAATGATGAAATTGGTGATCTTTCTAATGCTTTAAACACACTCGGTTCTTCCATTGTTCAGGCTACCACATTTGCTTCAGAAATCTCCAGGGGCAATCTTGATGCGGACCTTACAGTTAAGGATGAAAGTGAAATGATGGGCAAAGCACTTTTGAATATGCGGGATAATCTGCGAAGTGTAATTGACGAAACCAACGATGCTGTGGTAAGCGCCGGTGAAGAAGGTGTACTCAATGCTCGGGTTAATCTGGAAGGTCGCACTGGCGCATGGTTTCAGCTGGCAGCTAATATCAATTCATTACTCGATAGTCTTTCTCGCCCATTCTTTACCATTAATGAAATCGTAAGTGCCATGGCAGAGGGCGATCTCACATTAAGATACAACGAGGAAGCGCGTGGTGATGTGTTGGAAATGTCGTCCAATTTGAACCTGGCACTTGACAACCTGGAAGGGTTGCTTCAGCAGATAGCTGATAATGTCGGGATCATAGATGAGTCTGCCACAGAGATGAAGCTGACAGGAGATGAGATGAATGCCAATACCAATGAAATCGCCTCTGCTATTGCGCAGATGAGTAATGGGGCTCAGAATCAGGTGGTGAAGGTAGATGAGTCTTCAGGATTGCTGGAGAATATTTTGCAGGATTCACATCAGATGGTAACAAAATCAGAGTCGATCAATCAGGCAGCCAAAGCTGGAGCTGAAAGTAGTGAAAAAGGAATGGAGCTGGTCAGTAATGTGGTTAATACCATGAAAGAGATTTCTAAGTTTTCATTGAAAACTGATGAGTCTATGAAGGTACTAAGTGATCGCTCAACACAGATTTCTAAAGTGCTGAGTGTGATTACTGAGATTGCAGCTCAAACAAACTTACTTGCATTGAACGCAGCGATAGAAGCAGCCCAGGCTGGAGATTCCGGGCGTGGGTTTGCTGTGGTAGCTGAGGAGATCAGAAAACTGGCTGAAGATTCCAGAAAATCCGCCAGGGAAATTGAGAAGCTAGTCAAAGATGTACGTACAGATACAGGTGAGGCAGTACAGGTTATAGAGCAAATGAAAGCTGTGGTGAAAGGCGGAGAAGAAGCCTCTCAGACAGCATCCAGGTCATTTGAAGAAATTCGGGAATCATCTAACAAGACATTGAGTTTTTCTGAGGAAATTCTACAGTCAGCCAAAAATCAGATAGATAGCATCAATAATGTGGTGATGATCACTGAAAGTGTGGTTGTGATTGCTGAGCAGACCGCTGCAGGTACTGAGGAAGTAGCCAGTTCAGCCACAGAGCTTTCTTCTGGAATGGGTAGCTATAACGAGAAAGCACAGAACCTCGCGGAGATTGCTGAGAAGTTCAAAGAAGGAATTAGCATGGTTCGTCTGTCTGGACAGGCTAAGGAAAACTCCAAACTGTACCAGATGCGGGAGGCATTTGAGTATGAAAAGATGCTACTTGATTCACTGCTGGATAACATGCCGGATTTCATCTATTTCAAAGACAGGGAAGGCAAGTTTCTAAGAGTAAGCAAGTCTATGAATAAGACGTTTAATATCAATTCTACTGATGAAGCCATTGGTCGAAGTGATTTTGATTTCTTTGGAGATCATGCCAAAAAGACCTTCCAGGACGAGCTGCATATCATTGAGACAGGTGAGGCGATGCAGAACATCGTTGAACAGGAGGACAGAAAGGATGGATCTAGCGCTTGGGTGTCAAGTACTAAATTGCCTTTGAAGGACAAGCAAGGCAATATCATTGGAACCTTTGGTATCTCTCGGGATATCACAGATTTCAAACTGGCTGAAATAAAGACCCAGGAACAGGCAGCGCAACTTCAGCAACAGGAAAGTCAGATGAAAATATTGCAGGTAGAGGGTGCATTGACCACTGCTAAAAAGCAGAATGAATTTTTCAATGATGTACTCAATCATCTGGAGGATAAAATAGAAGTAAAAACACCACTAGGAACCTTCTATATGATCAATCAGGCAGTGGCTGAAGATTATGGTCACCCGATAGAAGATATATTAGGAAAAGACGATGCAGCTTTCTTTGATGCAGAGACTGCCGCCAAATACTGGAATGCAGAGAAAAGAATAATAGAGAACAGACTACCAGCCATAAGCCTTGAAAGGGTAGTTTTGAATGGCGTGTCGAAATACTGGTTCATTCATAAAGCTCCTATTTTTATTCCTGAATTCAATGATTGGGGCTTATTGGGAATCCAGAGAGAAGTCAACCATACATTGTTGGAGAATGATCAATATATGGGAAACTTAAAAGGAAGGTATCCTGAAATGAAAATGGATATATAAGAAAAAGAACTGGCTAAACCGAATCACGTGAGTACTAAAAAGACAGCTAAAACAACCCGGAAACCATCACATACTCCAGTGAGCATTTCACAGGAGGAATACAATAGAAGGGCGGTTCTTCACGATCGCTTCACTGAAGAAATAAAGTCTCTTGCAGGAAAGCAGGTTCATCTGGTTTCGTTTGTGATAGGTACTGATTGGTTTGCTATAGAGATTGGCAAAGTCAATGAAGTAGTGAAGTCACCTGCTGTCACCAAATTACCTAAAACACCTCCTTATATCCCGGGTGTGGGTAATGTTCGTGGCACCAATATCATTATGCTGGATCTGGCCGCTAAGCTGGGACTGGATGAAGGGGTTTCGCTAAATGAACGCAATGCATACACCATAGTAGTAAGTAGTGATCGATTTACTATTGGAATATTGGTTCCTGAAGTGCCTCTGAGTAGAAAAGTATCTGGAGAAGACATTCAGCCCACAGGATTAGATTTGGCAGGAACACCTGAAGATGAAACTTACATCAAGGGATTGATTGATACAGGAGAAGATCACATTTTTTTCATTGATATTGATGAGCTTATTGAGGGTGATAGAATGGGGGCTCGGGTAAGTCAAAATGTTAAGGAGCATTGAGTAAGAAAATTAAAATACTGGTAGTCGATGATTCAGCCTTTATGAGGCTGTTGCTTACGGATCTGTTGTCTGGCGATCCGGAACTGGAAGTGGTGGGTACTGCCATCGATGGGAAGGAGGCTGTGAGCAAAGTACTGGAGCTCGATCCGGATGTGGTTTTGCTGGATTTGAATATGGGTGAATATGATGGCAGGTATGCTGTGGAGCATATTATGGCTCAGTCCCCACGCCCTATCCTGATTTTGAGTTCTGTTGGTAATTCTAATCTCAACCCTGTTTTTGATGCACTGGAGCTAGGTGCGGTTGACTATATCAACAAGCCTAAGCGAGGTGGTTCTAAGATTCGGGAGATGGATTATGAGTTGGTTTTCCGGGTAAAGAAAGTCGCTCGTGCACAGCCAAAACCGACAGCTATTGATAAAAATGGCTTGCATAAGTTTCCGCATACGTTCGACTCTTATGCCAACTATGATATCATCGTGATTGGAGCGAGTACAGGCGGTCCCACTGCTGTAGAAAAAGTCATCACTTCTTTGCCAGCTAATCTTAATATACCTGTTGTTATTGGCCAGCATATGCCGGCTAATTTCATCAAGTCATTTGCCAATAGGCTCAGTGGATTAGGAGGAATAAAAGTGGTGGTTGGTAGCAAAGGAATGAAGCTAGAGCCAGGAATGGCCATTATTGCTCCGGGTGAACAAAATATGGTATTGGTGAGAGATCCGTCAACTAATATAGTAAGTGTGGATTTCACCTCTGAGCAATATAGAGAATACAATAATCCTTCAATCAATGCATTGATGACTTCCGTAGCTGAGAGCTACGGCAACAAAGCCATTGGTGTATTATTAACCGGAATGGGAAAAGACGGAGTAAAAGGTCTTGGTATGATTCGGGAAAAGGGAGGGAAAACAATCGCACAGGATGAAGCTTCCAGTGTGATTTATGGCATGCCTAAGCTTGCTTATGAAACGGGCGCTGCAGAAGTGGTGCTGAATATTAAAGAAATTGGTGGATACCTGGTAAACTGTTTGTAGCTGTGAGTTCAAAAGAATCGGAATATCGGGCCTTATTCCTGATGGAGGCCAAAGAAAACCTGGAACAGCTTGATAAGCTCTTCATTGATCTGGAGAAAAATCATTCAAACCAGGGAGCAATCAAAGAAATTTTCAGGATCATGCACACCATCAAAGGTAACGCAATGGGACTGGGCATAGATCCTGTGGCTGATCTGTCGCATGTGATTGAAGATGTGATGCTGGCCATTCAGGAAGGAAAAATCAAATTGGAAGAAAAGCTGTTCCAGTTACTTTTCAGGGGCAATGATAAACTTGGAGATTTGGTTAATGCCATTGATTCCGGCGAAAAAGTTAGTTTTTTGGGTATCAAAACCAGCCTTTCCCTTTTCCTAAAAAAGGCTTTGGAAGATGATTCGGCAGACGAGGCGGAAGATCAAGAAGCAGACGAGGAAGTTGCCGAGGAACCAGCACCCGAACCCGAAGAGAAAGAAAGTGCCCCAAGCAATCAGATTTCATTTTCTGATGTCATTCAGATTCCTGTAAAAAAGATGGATGACTTGATGAATGAGGTAGGGCAATTGATCATTGAGCGTGATCGGATTATGGCGCTAAGCTTACAAAATCCTGTTTCCGGTGCAGAACTGGAAGCTTTGAAAAGGATCACTTCCAATCTACAGTACAGCATTATGAATGCTCGTATGGTTCAGGTAGGTTTTCTTTTCAATAAATTCCATCGCGTACTACGTGATGCTGCAGCTATTGAAGGCAAGAAAGTCAATCTTGTTCTCAAAGGGACTGATGTAGAAATTGATAGAAATATCCTCAAAGTGATCAGCGATGCACTGGTACATCTGGTGAGAAATGCAGTGAGTCATGGAATAGAATCGACCGCTGATCGCAAGAAAAGCAATAAGCCAGAGGAGGGCGAAGTTACCCTCGATGCTACTTTTGAGCGAGATAGAGTTATTATTTCGGTAACAGATGATGGTGGAGGTATTTCTGCTGATGTTATCCGTAAGCGGATTGTAGAGAAAGGTCTGGTATCAGAGGCGATCGCCAAAAGTCTGAAAGAAGAAGAAGTGATCCTGTACATATTTGAAGCGGGATTCTCAAATGCTGAAAAGGTCAATGAACTTTCAGGTAGAGGAGTGGGGATGGATGTGGTGAAAAAAGCCGTGGAATCTATTGGTGGCCAGGTAGATATGCAGACCAAAGTAGGAAAGGGAACCACTGTTTCCTTGCATGTTCCGGTTTCTTTAGCACTAAAAGGCACCATGCTTTTTGAGGTTGGGGACCAGCAGTATGTCATTGCATTGTCTTACACAGAAGCTGTGATTGAGATTAAGAAGCATCAGATTTATAAGTTGGGTGCAGGGTTGACCACAGATTATCAGGGAGATGTCATATCCCTTGTTTTCATGAAAGACATTCTGGAATTACCTGAATTATCAGGGATCTCCAAAAGAGGGATTTTACAAAAGTCATTTGAAGAACTGGAAGATGATGCAGTGTGTGAAGTCATGGTGGTATCTTACGGAGGTCGTAGTATGGGAATTGTGGTGGATAAAGTGATTCAACAAAAAGAAATCATTGAAAAGCCATTGACAAAACCTTATGATGGTAACAAATTACTGAGTGGCACAACGATCCTTGGTAGTGGTAGAGTTTGCCCGGTAATCGATATTGCTGTGCTTTCGGATTTGATTCACAAGCAAGCCATGCAATGGCAGTATGAAGAGACTAAATGAACAAACAACTTAACGATAGCTTCAATTTCCTGAAACCACCTGAGCTGATCTCAGATGAAGAAATGAGTGCGCTTATGGTGGCGATCAAAAATCGTTATGGTTTGGATTTCACCAATTATGAGAAAACTTCTCTAAAGCGAGGAATCAACAGGCTAATGACCAAGCACGGGATGGAATCTTCTCTGGACCTCTGGGGGCGGATACTTAAGGATTATGAGTTTTTTAACCTGGCTATTGATGATCTCCTGGTAAACCTTACTGAGTTATTTAGAAACCCTGATGTATGGATCAAGCTCAGAGATGAAATACTTGAGACATTTGAGAAAAAAGGCATAAAAGTGTGGCATGCCGGATGCTCTACCGGTGAGGAGGTCTACACCATGGCGATTGTTTTGGAAGAGAAAGGTATGCTGAATTCCACAAGGCTGGCCGCATCCGATTTGAGTACCAAAGCTTTGAACAAAGCAAAAAAAGGCGATTACCCTCTTGATATTATTAGTCAATACCTCACTCCATTTTTGAAGTTTTTTCCGGATAGGAAACTGGAAGATTACTTTGATTTTCATGATAAGCATGCCACTATCAGGAGTATATACAAGCGTAATGTGCATTTTGCAAAACACAATCTGGTACATGACCCGGTCACGGAGAAATACGATATTATATTTTGCCGAAACGTAATGATATACTTTGATGATCAACTGAAGCAAAAAGTTTTGAAGTTGTTTTATGACAGCCTGAACCCTGAAGGTTACCTCATCATAGGATACTATGACATTATGCCGGATGCAGGTAAACAACTCTTCAGGGTACATGACATTAAAACGCGTGTTTACAGGAAGAAAATTGAAGAAAAACCGACCTTAGATATATGAGCCAAACCATTTTAATAGTAGATGATTCCGGGTATTCCCGGACACTCGTCCGGCGGGTACTGGAAGGTGCCGGGTACCAGGTGATTGGGGAAGCCAAAGATGGTGCTGATGCACTGGATAAGATTGAAGCACATACACCAACACTCATTACGTTGGATAATATATTGCCAGACATGACCGGATTGGATATATTGAGAACAATGAAGGAAAACGGGCTTAAAGCCAAGGTGGTGATGATCAGTGCTGTGGGCCAGCGATCAGCAATTGAGGAAGCCGAAAATCTCGGGGTATCCAGGTATCTGATCAAACCTTTTAACGAAGAAAAACTACTGGAAGCAGTGGGAGAAGCCCTAAATCAATGATTGATAAAAATTCTAATTTTTATAGTGTTATATGGGGATAAGTCGGGCTAAAAACTTAATTTTCTTGATCATCTAATGATTTAGACAGTTCGCACAATAATATTTTAATAACTGATAAGAAATTTTGAGATTGCATTAACCAACCTTAATCACATGCTAGATAAACTCAACGAGAACGAGCTAGAAGTGGCCTCTAAATTAGTCTTTGATGGACTATCAATGGCCAAAAGATCGATGGAGCAGATTTTACAAAGTCCAATCTCAATGGAGAAAGTGGATTACAGTGATACTGCCCAGGCAGCCTTACCAAGATATCAGGACTCTGATGATCAGAGTGTCCACGTGATAAAAACCCAGCTTGTGGGTGAGCTTAAAGGGATTAGTCACCTGATTTTCAGCGAAGATGAGGTAAGAAAGATTTACAAAGCGTGCCTTCCTGCCAGCATAATAGACAGTAATAGTCCGGAAAGCAAAATGATGAAAATCGGTTTTCTTACTGAAGTGGACAATATGATGGCCGCTGCAGTAATTACCGAATTTTCAAATTTTCTAGGATTAGAAATGTACGGTCATGTACCTTCGCTGCATGTAATGAAAGCCAGTGAAGTAAACACCTTTTTAGAAAAGGAATCAGGCGAGTTTGATTCTTTTATTCATTTCAAAGCTAATTTTCAGGGTGTGGAGTTGGATATAGCTCCTGATTTTGTCTGGGTTTTTCAGGAAGAATTTGTAAACAAAATCAAAAACTTAGTTTGATATTCATCAAAAACTTAAAGCCAAAAAATGAGCAAGAACATTCTTATAGTAGATGATTCAATTTATATGAGATCGCTGATTCGCAGCGCAATGGAAGAAGCAGGTTACAATGTGGTAGGAGAAGCCAAAGACGGAGAAACAGCCATTGACCTTGCACTAGAAACCAAACCGGATCTCATAACACTTGATAATATTTTGCCAGACATGATGGGGTTTGAAATTCTCAAAGTATTGAGAGATCAGGGTCTTGAGTCCAAAATCGTAATGATCAGTGCTGTAGGACAGCAAACTGTCGTCAATAAAGGTAAGGAACTCGGAGCATCTGACTATATTGTAAAACCTTTTACCTCTGAAGCTTTGGTAGAAGTGGTAAATCGAGTTTTATCCTGATATTTTAGCCTAGACCTAGAACCAGCTGGACTAAAAATTTACAATGAAAGTACTTTACGATCTTCCTATACGCGTCAAATTCGCAGTGGTGCTAGTGCCATTGATTGTGATCATTATTGCCTTTGATTATTTACAGATCAAACACAATTATCTTGATTATACAGACTCGGAGCGACTCAACGAAACACTGTTGTTGGGGGTAGAAATCAATCATGTTGTCCATGAAATCCAAAAAGAACGAAGCATTGCTATGGGCTTCTTCTCTACGGAAGGATATGATTTTGATGATGAGCTTACCGTACAAATGGCTGAGACTGACAGCACGCTTAATGGTTTCTATGAAGAAGTGGAGAGTGGGGATGTAGAAGGGGCGCTTGCAGAGCATATGGATGACATAAAGCTGCTGCATACCGAATTTGCATCTTTGAAGGAAATTCGAGAAAGAGTACTCAACCACCAACTAGACGTCAATCAGATTCTGGAATATTATTCTGACATCAATGATGAGGCGTTGAATATGGTGGATCAGCTGATCAATGAAACACGAGATAAGGAGATCGCTCAGCAGGTTCATGCACTGATATATTTCCTTAAAGCAAAAGAACGTGCCAGTATAGAACGCGCCATCGGTACCAAAGCATTTTCTACAAAAGAAATGGGAGATGAGCTTTACAGTGAGTTCACCACATTGGTAGCGGAGCAAGTTGCATACATTGATGCTTTTCACGTAATAGCTGATGAGAATTCAAGAGATGTATTTGAGCGTCTGGTAACTGGTCACGACGTGAATGAAGTAGAGAGACTGAGGACATTACTTCATTTAAGACAAAGTTTCGGGGCTGAAGCTAACTATTGGTATGATATGACCACTAGTAAAATCAATGCTTACAAGAAAGTTGAAGACAATATCTCACAGCGACTCCTTGATCGCACCAATTACCTTTCACGTACAGCATTTAGAAAGTTTTGGTCGTTCATCATTTTGGATATAATGATTGGTATTTTGGCCATGTGGCTGATGTCTATCATTGTCACCAACCTACTTTCCAATGTAAAAATCCTCGAACGATTTACTGTCAAAATCTCAAAAGGAGACTTGTCCAGGAAGGTGGAAATTCCAACAAAGGATGAGATTGGTCAATATGCCAAGACTTTCAATGTGATGGTGGATGAGATCAATAAGTCTCACAACATTCTGAAAAAGGAACGAGATAAAGCCAAATTCCTTTACAACAATATTTATAGAGTATCGCTTGTGGTGTTTCAGAATATACAGCAAGGTATTTTCTTACTCGATCGCAACTTTAAGATGAGTAAGCTTTACTCTAAATCGATGGAGAAGATTTTTGGTATTGCTAAAATTTCCGGTGAAAACTTCACTTCTTTCATGCGTCCATTGATCATTCCACGTGATTTGGAGGCTTTGGAGATGTTTATGAGGCACCTCTTCAATGAGGATATGGATGAGGAAGTTGTGAACCAACTCAATCCGATAGAGCAGGTGAAGATTTATAGTGAGAATGATGGAGTGGTAACTACCAAGTTCATAAGGGTAAACTTTACCAGAATATGGCGTAAGAACAGGATTTCGAACATCATGGTGACTGTTTCTGATGAAACAGAATCTGTATTGTTGCAGAAGCACCTTGAAGAGTCAGAGAAACGCAAGAAGCAGGAGACCGAGCAGGTGCTTAGTATCCTTAAGATAGATCCAAGCTTGATCAGAGGCTTCCTTTACAATGCAAAACGCACGCTGAGAAGTATCTCTGAGCGATATGAAACTGATAGAGAAAGTAATCCAAAGGTACTCCTGGAGTTCACCTTTGAAACAGTTCATAGCCTGAAAGCCAATGCTGTAGTGATTGGCTTGGATATCATGAGTGAAAAATTCCATGAAATTGAGAATGTAATCGTTGAGCTCAAAAACAGGGACATCACAGGCAAGGATTTCCTTACTGTTCTGTATGAAATCGATGATGCAGATAAGATGATCGATGACATGAGCTCTATGCTGCGAAAGGTTGCAGATATTTACAGAAAGTATCCATCCGGAGGTCATGTGGTATCCAATATTATGTTGATAGATACTTTGGAGAGATCTGTCAAGACCTTGTCTGAAAAGATGGAGAAGCCAGTTGATTTCTTCTTCAAAAACGAGCGAAACCTGGTGATCCCTAATGAGCATATTGAGGCCTTTAAGGACATCATGATCCAGCTCATACGCAATTCCATGAAACATGGAATCGAGAATAAAGACATTAGGATGCTTTCTGGAAAATTAGTTCGTGGAAGCATTACCATAGAGCTGGACAGTCCTCAGGAAGATCTCCTTCATATCAGTTATAAAGATGACGGTAAAGGACTGGAGCTAGGTAAGATCAAGGAAAGTGCGATCCAGAGTGGCATGATCACGAAAGGTGATGCAGAGAAAATGAGTGATGAGGATACCGTGAATCTCATTTTCGAAAAAGGGTTTACCACTGCTTCGGAAGTTGATGAGCATGCCGGAAGAGGACAAGGAATGCCAATAGTGAAAAAGCTGGTAGACGGTATGAACGGATCATACAGTATCAGCTTTGAACCTGGTAAGTATTTTAAATTAGTAATAGAATTGCCATATAGTGGTGATCAAAACGAACAGATAGAAGATCATGAGGCTATTGATAGTTGATGATTCCTCAATCATGCGTCGCATCATTGAAAAAAATCTCAAAGATTATGATATTGAGATTATCGGGATGGCGGCTGATGGTATAGAGGCTGTAGATATGGTGAAGAAAGAAAAGCCGGATGTGGTCACCCTGGATATCACCATGCCAGGAATGGATGGTTTGGCTTGCCTGGATGAAATCATGGAGTTTCATCCAACAGCAAAAGTAATGATCATTACAGCGCTTGCAGATAAGCTTACGGGATTAAGGGCACTGGATAAAGGTGCAAGGGGATTTTTATACAAACCCGTAAATGCTGATGATTTGGCTAAAGCGTTTGACAGATTATTGAAGAGAAATGAAGACAAGCAAAGCAGATTTTGACGCTACATGTAACCTGTTTATAAATTCTGTAAACAACTATTTCAGACATCTTACTGAAGTAGACTCTAAGCTGAATGTGCCTTACCTCAAAGAATCGGAAGGACTGGTGCTAAAGGACTACACTGGTATGATTGGTATATCAGGCAATAGGAAAGGGTTTGTTTACATTTCAGCCAATAGAGAGATGTATGAAGATCTTATTAAAATTTTCATCGGTATCGATAAGCCGTCTGATGAAGACATTCTTGATATGGCTGGTGAAATATCAAATGTAGTAGCAGGTAATGTTCGCGCCAACCTTGGCGCTAATTTCATGATATCGGTTCCTGTTGTCTTTCAGGGTATGCCTTCCCAATTAAAAATTCCTGATGACGTCTCTATTTATGTAATTCCAATCATTTGGAACAGTCACGAGGCGTTTGTTGTGATCGGTTTGCAGTAGCTTTACCCTGATGAACAGTCAGGAACAATCATATATGAATCTGGGGCTTTCATCTAGCCAGGATGCTACGATGAAAAATTACTTTTCCATGTTTCCGGAGGAGCTAATTGCCAGTATCCTTGATGCTTTCATTATCAATCGCCCAATGATCGGGAAAGTAGGTGGTGATGGGTTCTGGGTACATCAGGCTGGAGAAAGTCTCTATGTGGCGCTTTTTGACTGCATGGGACATGGGCATCTGGCCAGTATGATGACCAGGATATATGCTCAAACTTTAGAGAAAATTGTCAAGGAGCAGGAAGTTGAAGATCCGGGAACAGTTCTTCGTTATTTGCATCATAATCTCCAATCTAAATTTGAAGGCAGGACGAATTTGAAAATTGGCCCTGGAGCGGATGTCGGGTTAATCAAAATCAATCTATCTGTTAGAAAAATCGAGTTTTCAGGAGCTAAAACAGACCTGATTCAGGTGGTTGATGGCAAGTCTCAGGTGATTAAGTCAGCAAGATTACAAATAGGAGAGTACTTTGACCAGGACCATGATTATACCACTACTCAACTCACTCTTGATCAAAACAAAACCTCTAATTTTTATCTCTGTAGCGATGGGCTCAAAGACTTAATCGGTGGAGAGGCAGGCAAGAAACTGGGAAAAAAGAGAATGTTTGATTTGCTGGAGGCTGGCTATGGTAAGCCGATGGTTTCTCAAAAAGTAGATATTATGATGGAGTTGAATGACTGGCAGGGCAATCACGATCCTCTGGATGATCTTCTGCTCATCGGTTTTTCTATCTAGAAACCAGTTCAGCCTGAAGTGTTGAGCTTGAGTACTTTCAGGAAATTATCATCCATAATCCAGATGAAGAATGGGGCAATGTTCACAGCTTTCCCTTCTAATACACTCTTTACGTGAAATGCAGTCTTGTAAATTTTATTCTCCTTTTCGAAGTATTGGTTGATTTCTACTCCTGGCAATATTTGAATTTGTGGCACCTTGAGTTCGAGCTGAACCCCGAGTGCTTCTGAAATTTCTTTCATAGACAAAGCTGCTATGACATTTTCGATTTCAGACATAAACCCATGTTTCATGAGTTTATTTTCCGTTCTCTTTTCAGATTTGAACTCCTCAGGAAGGCAAACACTATTGATCAAGTCTACTTCGTGATCCAGAATAACGAAATAAAATGCTCCACGTATTTCCCCACTAAAAACCAGTTTTACCAGATGTGCTTTGAACCTGCCCAGCATGTCAAGCTCATGAATTGTTTCCAAGGGGCCTGTTTTAAACACAATATGATTGGCAGCAATCCTGATCTTAAGCATCTTTTCCATTGAAGCAACTGCCTTTTCCAAGGCACTTTGCACAAGGTCGCTTACGATCTCTCGCTGTTCTTCTGAAAATCTAAAAGTGTGTTTACCTGTGGACACGTGCTTGGTTCTATTGCCCCACAAAGATAAGATAGAGAGAGGGAGAAAAAACAGGTTCAAATGCTATGATTTGAACCTGTGAATAACTTTTATAGATCTGAAAAATCGAATGTCTCCAAAAACTTGGTGGTGAAGTTTCCTGACTTGAAGATAGGATCATCCATAAGTTTAATATGGAACGGAATCGTTGTTTTAATTCCTTCGATTACCATTTCTGAAAGTGCCCTTTTCATCCTTACAATGGCCTCTTCACGAGTTTGGGCACTAACGATAAGTTTGGCGATCATAGAATCATAGAATGGAGGAATCACATAGCCGGCATACACATGGCTATCAACTCTCACACCATGGCCACCAGGCAGATGTAGGTTGGTGATTTTTCCAGGGCTTGGTCGGAAACCATTAGCTGGGTCTTCCGCATTGATTCTACATTCGATAGAGTGAAGCTGAGGATAATAGTTTCGTCCTGAAACCTCAACTCCAGCTGCTACCTTTATTTGTTCTTTGATCAGGTCAAAGTCTGTTACTTCCTCAGTGATTGGGTGTTCTACCTGAATCCTGGTATTCATCTCCATGAAGTAGAAATCTCCATGTTTGTCAACCAAAAACTCAACTGTTCCAGCACCTTCATAACCAATGGCTTCAGCACCTTTGATAGCCGCCTGTCCCATTTTTTCCCTGAGTTCCTGAGAAACGATAGGAGAAGGGGTTTCTTCCAGCAATTTCTGGTGTCTTCGCTGGATAGAACAATCTCTTTCAGATAAGTGACAAGCTCTTCCTCTGCTGTCACCTACCACCTGGATTTCTATGTGCCGAGGCTCTTCTACGAATTTTTCCAGGTAAAGGCCATCGTTACCAAATGAAGCTCCAGCTTCTTGCCTTGCATCATCCCAGGCCTTCTTAAATCCACTTTCGTCATTAACCAGGCGCATACCTTTACCTCCACCACCGGCGGTAGCTTTGAGCATGATAGGGTAACCAGCTTCTTTGGCCAGTTTCATTCCCTGTTCCATAGACTCCAGCAATCCGTCTGAACCCGGGATTGTAGGTACGCCAGCTTCTTTCATGGTTGCCTTGGCAGTGGCCTTGTCACCCATTTTGCTGATCATTTCGGCTGAAGCTCCAATGAATTTGATTCCATATTCATCACAAACGCGAGAGAACTCAGCGTTTTCAGAAAGGAATCCGTATCCTGGATGTATGGCATCTGCATTGGTGATTTCCGCTGCAGAGATAATTTGAGGTATTTTTAGATAAGAATCTTTGCTTGATGGAGGGCCAATGCATACGGCTTCATCAGCAAATCTTACATGTAAACTATCAGCATCTGCAGTTGAATAAACAGCTACAGTTTTGATGCCCATTTCTTTACACGTACGAATAACGCGGAGAGCAATCTCCCCGCGATTTGCTATGAGAATCTTTTTAAACACAACTTTTCGGTTTTAGTTTATGAAGGATCTACCAGAAAAAGCGGCTGATCGTATTCTACAGGCTGAGCATCGTCTACCAATACTTTCACAATTTTGCCTGACACTTCACTCTCGATTTCATTGAAAAGCTTCATCGCTTCTATGATACAAACTGTATCTCCTTGTTTTACACTATCACCTACATTCACAAAAGCGTCTGATTCAGGATTGGCTGATCTGTAGAAAGTTCCAATCATGGGTGATTTGATAGTAATCAGATTGTCATCATTAGAAGCAGCTTTAGGGGCCTCTGGTGCACTTGGTGTGGAAGCCGGAGCAGCAGCTGGAGTAGCAACAGCAGCAGGTGCAGGAGCAGAAACTGCCGGAGCACTTGTAGTTGTTACTTGCGGAGATGATCGCTTAACACTGATTTTGAATTCTTCTGTTTCAATATTAACCTCTTCCAGGCCAGAACCAGAAATAAAATCTATCAGATCACGTATTTCTTTTGCTTTCATATTTAGCGATTTAGTTGTCTATTTAACGTGTTTCCACACGCTGTTCTGAATGGTTTGTTTTATTAAAGGGTAATGTTAAAGGTAAGAATTTTATTTTACTCGTTCCACGTAGGAATTTGTTTCTGTATTTACCTTAATTACCTCATCCTGATTAATAAATAAAGGCACCTGGATGGTTGCGCCAGTTTCCAGTTCTGCAGGTTTTGTGGCATTTGTTGCTGTGTCTCCTTTCAAACCCGGTTCAGTATAAACCACTCTCATGATGACATGTTGCGGTAATTCCACACCCAGCACCTTTTCCTGCTCAGCATGAAAAAGCACTTCTACATCCTGGCCATCCTTCAAGTACTGGGGAGCATTGATGAGGGCTTCCTGTACAGGAATTTGTTCAAATGTACTACTGTCCATGAAGTGGTAACCAAGATCATCTTTAAACAAGAACTGATGAGCTCTTCGTTCTACCCTGGCAGTAGTTACTTTGTGACCGGCAGAGAAAGTATTGTCAATAACTTTACCGGTGGTAAGGCTTTTTAGCTTTGTTCTTACAAATGCCGGCCCTTTGCCCGGTTTTACGTGCTGAAACTCAACGATTGCGAACAGGTCATGATTATATTCAATGACTAGACCGTTTCGGAAATCTGCAGTAGTTGCCATAATATAAGTTTAAAGAGATTTTATTTAGGATCGTATGCCCATTTTATCCAGGTAGCACCCCAGGTAAATCCACCCCCAAAAGCTGCAAGAATGAGGTTGTCACCTTTTTTCAGTTGAGATTCGTAATCCCACAGGCATAGTGGTAAAGTTCCCGCAGTGGTGTTTCCGTATTTTTGGATGTTGAGCATTACTTTATCATCGCCGATTCCCATGCGTTTCGCAGTGGCGTCAATGATGCGTTTGTTAGCCTGATGAGGAACCAGCCAGGCTACATCGTCTGATGTAAGGTTGTTTTTCTCCATCACCTGAGCTGCTACATCAGCCATATTGGTGACAGCAAATTTGAACACAGTGCTGCCTTCCTGATAGGCAAAATGTTCCCGGTTTGCTACAGTTTCTGCAGAAGCAGGTTTTCTACTGCCACCAGCTTTCATGTGAAGGTAAGGTGCCCCGGATCCGTCTGATTTCAGGATAGAATCCATTAACCCAACTTCTTCTTCCGTAGGCTCCATCATGACTGCACCTCCGCCATCACCAAATATGATACACGTGGCACGGTCTGTATAATCGATAATGGAGGACATCTTGTCTGCTCCAATGACAATTACTTTTTTATAAAAGCCTGTTTCTATGAATTGAGCACCAGTAGTAAGGGCATACAAAAAACCCGAACATGCTGCACTCAGGTCATAGCCGAAGGCATTTTTTGCTCCAACCATATCAGCCACAATGTTAGCCGTGGCTGGGAAAGGCATATCCGGAGTAACCGTAGCTACAATGATCAGATCAATTTCCTCCGGACTCGTATTGGTTTTCTCAAGGAGGCCTTTTACAGCCTCAGCACCAATCACCGAAGTACCCTGACCTTCTCCCTTGAGAATTCTTCGTTCTACAATTCCTGTTCTGGATCTGATCCACTCATCGTTGGTATCAACCATGGTTTCCAATTCCTGATTGGTCAGGATGTAATCCGGCACGTATCCGTGCACTCCAGTGATCGCCGCTCGTACTTTTGTCATAGTGTTTGGATTGTTTGGCTAACTTAAGCCAAAACTTCTTTTTCCATCACTACTTTACCTTTATAATAAAGTTTGCCTTCAAGCCAGTATGCTCTGTGAGGCAAATGAGCCTCTCCAGTAGTTTGATCTATTACGTAATTTTTTGGATTGGCTTTTACGTGTGTTCTTCTTTTATCCCTTCTCTGTTTGGATATCTTTCTCTTAGGATGTGCCATGGTATTATTCTTCTATTTTTTTCCTTTAAGCTTTTTCAATGCTTCCCATCTTGGATCCACTTCTTCACTATTGTCTGTGTCTGTTTCTTCCTCCTGGGATGTATAAATCAAATCTGGCTGCTCATCTTCTTCACCTTCGTATCGTGGGTGAAGTTTTTTCAATGGAATAGCCAAACTTATATACTCATATATATAATTACTCACATCTATGGTTGCTGTGTCGCTTTTAATCACGATCACATCTTCACTGAGTGAGTAGTTGTCATCACCAAACTTGATGATGAGTGTTTCTTCAAGATTTATCGGATAGTCAAATGGGTCAAGACTTCTATCACAAATCAATTCAACAGTAACGTCAATGTTGAAGTGTAAAGTCATCATTGTGGCCGATTTATCCAGAACGAGCAAACATTTGCCGGAGCCTTTTTCCACCAAACTGTGCTCGTATAGGGCAAATAGACGACGGTCAATTTGAAACTCAAACTCATGTTGCTTGAGGCCTAAATTGAAAATATCTATCTGAAATTCCCTCAGCACTTTTTGCGTCATTCCTTCTATCCGCTTAAAGAACCGCAAATTTAGGAATAAACGAGATATAAAAAAACTAATTTTCTCCTTGGATGATTATTGATTTTCCTTGCGTGCATTTACAGTGTCAGCAGCAAGGTAAATGGCATTGCGCATCGAGGTTTCGTCAGCTTCTCCTTTACCAGCAATGTTGAACCCTGTTCCGTGATCAGGTGAAGTACGTACAAATGATAATCCCGCAGTGAAATTCACTCCATTTTCAAAAGCAATGTTTTTGAATGGTATCAACCCCTGATCATGATACATCGCTAAAATCCCATCAAAACTCCTGAATTGTGCGGAACCAAAAAAACCGTCTGCCGGGTAAGGGCCAAATACAAGGTTGCCTTTCTCTTTGAAAGATTTGATTACCGGATTTATAATATTCAATTCTTCATCACCTAAAAGGCCGTTTTCTCCGGCATGAGGATTAAGTCCTAATAATGCCACTCTAGGTTTTTTAATGCCAAAATCTTTTTTCAGACTCTTTAGCATCAATTCCAATTTTTTAGAAATTAGGTCTTCTGTCAGGGCTGAAGGAACTTCTTTAATAGATATGTGTCCAGTGACAACCCCTACGCGAAGTTCATCAGCAACAAGAAACATCAGACTATCCTTAGCCCCATCTTGCTCGGTGAGGAATTCTGTGTGCCCTGGAAATTTGAATTCGTCGGACTGTACATGTTCTTTACTAAGTGGCGCGGTGGTCAAGGCATCAATCTTTCCGGATTTCAAGTCTTCTAAAGCTGTTTTTAAAGACAAGACTGCATATTCGCCGCTTTTTGATGATGGTGATCCCGGTGTGATCTCAAGCTCAGATTGATTCAAGTTGATCACATTGACTTTGTGATACTGAATTTTTTCTACAGACTTGGTTTGGTTGTAGTTAAAATTTTGAAGGTTAAGATGTTTACGATAAAAAGAAATCAACCGGCCATCAGCATAGATTACTGGTGTGAGGTGTTTGAGAAGGCGATTATCATTTAGTGCTTTGATCACTACTTCTGGCCCCACTCCACAAAAGTCTCCGATAGATATTCCGATTACAGGTTTAATATTCTCTTTGTTGTGAGAAGTATCACTCATATTTTAATCAATTTTACAGCGCCGAAAAGATAAGTCATTTTAAGTAAACGCTAGTTTGAAACACGTCAATCCAAAGAAACATTTAGGACAGCACTTTTTAAAAGATGAGAATATTGCTCAAAAAATAGTGGCAGGTCTGCAGCTACCGGAGGGTGGAGTTTTGATAGAGGTAGGCCCCGGCACAGGTGTTTTGACTAAGTATTTACTCGATCGGGATGGTTTTTTGGCTTTTGATGTGGATCAGGAATCTGTTGATTATTTGAAAGAAAATTATTCTGAGCAAGCAGATAAGTTTTTGTACCAGGATTTTTTGAAATATGACCTTGGGCTCTTAGATACGCCAATTGCAGTGATTGGTAATTTTCCATATAATATATCTTCTCAGCTATTTTTCAAGATTTGGGATAATCGAAACCAGGTAAGTGAAGTGGTTTGTATGATCCAGAAGGAGGTGGCGGATCGCATAGTAGCTAAAGAAGGCAACAAGACTTATGGTATTTTGAGCGTTTTGTTGCAGGCATTTTACAAGATAGAATATTTGTTTACTGTTCCGCCGGGAGTGTTTTACCCTCCACCTAAAGTGAATAGCGCGGTTATTCGCCTGATCAGGAATGATGTTCGGTCGCTAGATTGTGATGAGGACTTGTTCAAGCGAGTGATAAAAGCAGGTTTTGGAAAAAGGCGCAAGACCTTGCGCAACGCATTAAAAGACCTAAATTTGGAGTTTTCTTCAGACCCAGAGGTGTTTAACAAGCGTGCAGAACAACTCTCTGTTGAAGACTTTATACAGTTGACCAAATACATTTCTACATGAGCGAAATCATGGAATTTGCACTCAGTAAGGAATATCTGGAGCGATTTCAGGAGGCATTGGATAACCGTGAAGACGAATTTATCCGAGGTACGCTTGATGGAATCAATCCTGCAGATATTACCGCATTGCTCTATGAGTTTGATGCGGAAGAGTGCCGTTATGTATTTGGTTTGCTTCCCAAAGAAGTAGATGCTGCCATTCTCAATGATCTCGATGATGATGTTCGGGCAGGTTTTACTTCTGAGTTCACACCGGAAGTATTGGCAGAATACCTGGAGTTTCTTGATTCTGATGATGGTGCAGACATCTTGTATGAGATGCCTGTGGTGAAGAGGGAAGAGGTAATCAGGCATATCAAGAATGAAGAGAAGGCGAGTCACTTGCTGGACCTTCTGAGGTACGACGAAGATGTGGCTGGCGGGTTGATGGCAAAGGAACTGATCAAGGCTCGTCTCAACTGGACAGTAGTTCAGTGTATTGATGAAATCCGAAAACAGGCTGAAAATGTTCAGAAGATTTATTCTGTATATGTGGTGGATCGGGTTGGTAAGCTTGTTGGGAAAGTTTCGCTGAAGAGGATCATTCTTGCAGAAGACAATGTGAAGATTGCCGATATCTATGATGATAATGTGGTTGCTGTGGAGACATTCATGCATGAGGAGGAAGTGGCCAATATCATGAGGAAATATGATCTGGAAGCTGTGCCTGTTGTAAATGTTAGAGGTAAGCTGGTAGGGCGCATTACTATTGACGACATTGTGGATGTAATCACAGAGATGGCTGAGGAAGAACGACAAATGATGGCGGGTATCAGCTCAGATGTAGAAGAAGATGACTCTGTATGGGTGCTGAGTAAAGCCCGTTTGCCCTGGTTGATTATCGGGATGGTCGGTGGGTTGATAGGCGCAAAGTTTCTGGGGCTTTTCGGTGGAGATATAGCTTTGATTCCAGCTTTGGCGTTTTTTATTCCTCTGATTACAGCTACAGGAGGAAATGTTGGCATACAATCCTCATCGATTGTGGTGCAGAGTCTTGCCAATCCAAATGTATTTGCAGATACACTATTGCAGCGATTACTCAAAGTACTGTTTGTGGCAATAGTTAATGGAACTGTGCTTTCCCTGATGGTTTTTGGAGTAGTGATGCTCTTTGATCAAAATCAGACGCTGGCGACTACAGTTTCAGTAGCTTTGTTTAGTGTAGTGCTCCTTGCTTCGTTTATGGGCACGGTGACACCTTTGATTTTGGACAAGTTTGGAATTAACCCAGCACTGGCTTCAGGTCCTTTTATCACCACAGCAAACGATTTACTCGGGCTTGCCGTTTATTTTTCAGTGGCACATTTATTATACAATCTATAAAAGAAGATGATGAAGGTTTTGATAGTGGATGATATGCATGAAAGCATAGGCCAGTTACTGGCTGAAGTGGGCTATGAGGCGGACTATAGGCCTGATATTAAGCCGGATGAAGCACGCAGCATCATTGCCAATTATGAGGGCTTGATCATTCGAAGTAAAATGAATGTGGATAAGGAGCTCATTGACAAAGCTGTGAATTTGAAATTTGTCGGAAGGGCAGGGGCAGGGTTGGATAAGGTGGATTATACATACCTGACATCAAAAGGGATCAAGTTAGTGAATGCTCCTGAAGGCAATCGTGACGCGCTTGCAGAGCATACTGTGGGGATGTTGCTTTCTGTATTCAATAAACTTAATTCGGGAGATGCCGAAGTAAGGCAGGGTATTTGGCACCGTGAAGAAAATCGTGGATGGGAAGTGATGGGACACACGGTAGGTATTTATGGATATGGCTTCATGGGAGCAGCATTGGCCAAAAGGTTGTCAAGTTTTGGATGCAGGATCATTGCTTATGATCGATACAAATCCCATGTAGATGATGAGTTTGTCCGGCAGGTGGATTTGAAAACATTTATGCAGGAGACTGAGATTTTGAGTATTCATGTTCCTCTGACCAGTGAAACACGGTTTCTTTTTGATGAAGCATATTTTGCAAAATTCACCTCACTAAAAATGCTGTTAAATACGAGTAGAGGAGAAGTGGTGAAGCTTTCTGCAGTCAACAAGTTGTTGGACAATGGACAGCTGATTGGAGCGGGGTTGGATGTGTTAGAAAATGAAAAAATCAACCAATTAACACCAGAACAACAGAAAGAATTTGATCAACTCATTAAAAGAAAGAATGTAATTCTGACGCCACATGTAGGTGGCTGGTCGTATGAATCGTACAGAAAAATCAACGAAGTACTCGTTTCAAAACTTGTAGCTCAAGGTCTGGCACATATTGACTGAAAATTGTAAAACATCAGCAAAAAAATTATATTTGCACAACAGAAAACGATTTTAAGAAACACACAATATTGAGAAGGCGGTCCGTTTCGGGCCGTTCTTTTTTGTTTTAATAGGTAAAGTAAAAAGTATGTCTGCAGTAAATTATTACACCAAAGAAGGGTTGGAGAAGCTCAAGAATGAACTCAATGAGCTGAAAACCAAAGGCAGGTCTGACATGGCTAAGCAAATAGCTGAGGCCAGAGATAAAGGTGACTTGAGCGAGAATGCAGAATATGATGCCGCAAAAGATGCTCAAGGCCTCCTGGAACTTAAGATTTCCAAGCTGGAAACAGTGATTGGAAATGCACGAGTGATCGATGAATCTAGCCTTGATACATCTAAAGTTGGGATACTATCCAATGTAAGAATCAAAAATAAAAAGACTGGTATGGAAGTGAAATATCAGATCGTAGCAGAGGAGGAAGCCGACCTTAAGCTGAACAAGATTTCTATTAAATCACCGATAGGCAAAGGACTGCTTGGTAAAAAGCAGGGAGAGCTGGCAAAAATCCAGGTTCCTGCCGGAGAAATCGAATTTGAAGTATTGGAAATATCATACTAATGCCTACTATTTTTTCCCGCATTGCAAGAAAAGAGCTGCCGGCTCATATCGTGGCAGAAAATGAGAATTACATTGCTTTTTTGGATATCAATCCATTGGTGGAAGGCCACACTCTGGTGATTCCTAAGCAAGAGGTGGACTATATCTTTGATCTGGAAGATGATGTATTGGCAGGACTGCATGTCTTTGCTAAGAAAGTAGCTAAGGCGATTGAATCTGTTGTAGAGTGTGAGCGTATTGGAGTGACAGTGATTGGTCTGGAAGTGCCACATGCTCATGTGCATCTGGTTCCGATCAATGGAATGGACGACATGAACTTTAGCCACATGAAGCTCAGCCCAACCAAAGAAGAACTTGCAGCAATGGCTGGGAAGATCAACAAAGCGATGAGCTAAGAGAAGCATTCAAAATAATAACAATAAAAAGTGAGGCAGGCGCCTCACTTTTTTTATTTCTGAAAATCTGTAAATCCGACGTTTTTTACAGGTTATGGTTGAAAAATGGTTGGTCAACTAATAGCCGCCAGTAAGCAGCAATGGAACATTTAGGTTTGTATTGTCCAAACTAAAATTCCAGCCGTATGAAAAAATTATTAATCGCCTCAATCATTCTTTTGACCATTGGTGTGGTGAAGTCTTCAGGCAGTGGAGCTTCAAGACGAAGGATACAGTACAGCAACAATTCGATTGATTTATTGCTGGAAATTCATGAACAGAAGGATCATCTTTTTGTGGAAGACGGAGTTTATGTGAAGCCTTCTTATGCAATTGATCTTTTTGAGCCAATTTTTACAGACAAGTAATCAGATTTTTTTTGTCCTTCCCGGATTCTCTGATAAAAATGCTTTCCAACTTTTATAACTGGCTTTGGTAGTGCCTCCACCTTGATAATGATGGCACATTGCTACAGCAAGTGCATCTGTAGCGTCCAGTAGCTTGGGTGCATCATCAAACTTCAGTAGCGTTTTCAGCATAGCAGCCACTTGCTCTTTGGAAGCGTTTCCGTTTCCGGTTACTGATTGTTTTACTTTTTTTGGAGCATATTCTGTGATAGCAATTTCGCGTGAAAGAGCTGCTGCCATGGCCACACCCTGAGCTCGGCCAAGCTTCAGCATGGACTGGACGTTTTTGCCAAAAAATGGAGCTTCCAGGGCCACTTCATCAGGGTGATAATCGTCGATAAGGCTGAGTACCCGGTCGAAAATCTTCTTGAGTTTAAGCTCATGTCCATTGTATTTGCTCAGATGGATCACACCAAATTGCAGCAGGGTTACTTGCTGTTTTCTAACTTTGATGATCCCATAACCCATTACACTTGTTCCCGGGTCCAGGCCCAGGATGATTTTTTCCAATGAAGTATCCTTCGACATTTGCGCAAATTAACCATTACCCGGTGAGATTGAAAAAGACACTGGAGTGGATGCTTAAACTTGTCATCCTTGCCGCTTGTCTTTATTTCATTTTCTCAAAAGTAAGGTCTTCAGGTTTTACCTGGGAGGTATGGCAGTTTCCCGTGAATTCGTGGTTGATTATATGTTTGGTGCTCCTACTCATGCCTGCTAACTGGCTACTGGAAGCTTATAAATGGAAAGTGTCCGTGCCTCATGAGAAGATTTCCTTGAAAAAAGGACTAGAGGCTGTTCTTTCAGGGCTTGCTATGAATTGGGTGGTGCCTTTTACACTTGGAGATGTAGGAGGAAGATTGGCCGGAACCAAAAACCTGAAGAGATCCTCTATTGCATTGATCATTAATCGTACTATTTTGACATTGATTACTTCGATTTTCGGAGCATTGTCGGTCTTGTTTTATTTTGGTTTCTTTCAGTGGTGGCAACCTTTTGCTGCTCTTGTTTTATTGGTCGCAGGATTAATCATCAATAAATTATATGTGAAGGATGATTTGTGGAATCAAGTGACATATCTGTCTCTCGCAAGATATCTGGTTTTTAGCTTTCAATTTTTCTTGTTGCTTTCACTCTTTTTGCCGCAAGTTTCACCTTTGGCAGTATCACTTGGAGTCGGCTGGGTATTCTTTTTCAGGTCTTTTGTTCCTTCACTATTTGGCAATTTTGGAGTGCGTGAAGCAAGCGCTGTACTGTTTTTTGAACCTTACATCACGGATGTTTCATTAGTCATTGTACCAAGCCTGATCATTTGGCTGATCAATACAGTTATACCTTCTGTAGTAGGTGCAGCTTTCATTTTTAAATTAAAGCTTAACATTGCGCAATGATCATTTTTGTTGCGTTTTCGCTGTTGTATATCTTATTTCTCCTGTGGTGTCGATACCATTGGATGCACATACCTCAGGTTAATCGATCAACTTCTTCTTCATTAACTTTTTCAGTCGTTCTTCCGGTCAGAAATGAAGAGGCCAATATTGCTGATTTGATTGCTGATTTGCAACGTCAGAACTATCCTCATTCATGGTTTGAAGTGATTTTAGTAGATGATGGGTCTGAAGATGAGACAATTGATCTGGCTCAGAGTGCTTTTGCTAAAACGGATTTAAGTTTTCAAATTCTGGAATTGTCTGAAAGAAAGCTCACTGGTAAAAAGCAGGCGATTACCTATGGAGTGGAGTCCGCCAGGAATGAAATTATACTTTGTACAGACGGTGATTGTCGATTGCCGGCTACTTGGATTGAAGCTTACGCTCAATTATATGAAGCAAGCGGGTGTCAAATGGTGGCTGGCCCTGTGCGCATGAAAGGAGAGACATTTTTTACGAACCTTCAGGCCGTTGAGTTTGGTGGATTAATAGGGATTGGCGCGGCGAGTTTGCAATCAGGCAATCCGGGGATGTGTAATGGAGCCAATCTTTCTTACCGCAAAAAGATTTTTCAGGAAGTGGGAGGTTATGAAGGCAATACACAGATTGCCTCCGGGGACGATGAGTTTTTGTTGCAGAAAATTTTTGCAAGACATTCCAATGCTGTTCGATTTCTAAAAAGTAAAGATGGAATAGTTACCACACCTGCCAAATCAACCATGGGCGAACTGGTCAGTCAACGCTTAAGGTGGAGCAGTAAATGGAAGTTTCATAAAAGCTGGTATATCAGGGTCATGGCTGTGCTGGCGTTTTTAAATTATGTATCCGTTTTTATCGGCGCGCTTCAGGGGTTTTTATTTGAAAATGGTGTTTTGGTTTTTGGTAGCATTATGATTTTGAGGTGGTTAACGGCTTACTTTTTTGTGCTTCCTGTTTCACAGTTTTCTGATATACGAAAACCCCTGCTATACTCGTTTTGGGTGGAGATAATTTATCCCTTTGTCGTGATATTCTTGGGAATAGCCTCTATTTTTGGTCAATATTCCTGGAAAGGCAGACGTTATTCATGACAGACGAAGAATTTGATGTACTAGATGAGCTTTACTTTGTAATCTCATTTGAAGAACTGAAAGAAGCGACCATGATGCCTCCGGATAAGCTGGTGAATGTACTGCTGTCAATCTACGAAAAGGGATGGGTAAAAGTGATGGAGACTGTAGATGATGAGTTGCCTGAGTCTCAGATCGATCTTATCAATCGTGCCTCTGACTATATATTTCTGGCCACAAAGAGTGGTCTTTTAGCACATAATTCCTAAATCGGGATTCTAATTTAGAGCCTAAACTATGTCGCAAAGCCTGGACATCAAAGACCTGGAGCTTAATGCACTTTTGGAAATTACTCAAGCGATTAATAATAATCTTGCTGAGGATGACCTGTATCGCATTTATAAATTCACGCTGTTAGCTGATCTGAAGGTTCAGCGGTTGGCTCTGTACGTCAAGGATGAATCATGGCAATGTAAGGTTCATTTTGGGACAAGCAAAGAATGGTGTCAGCCGACATTACCAGAGTCTTTGGGTAACATTACAGATGTAGATGTGGTGACGGATTTGCCTGAGGAATTTTCTGAATTTGAAAGTGCGATTCCAGTTACTCATAAAAAACGGTTGCTTGCCGTTATATTGGTTGGGCAAATAGCTGCCAGGAGTGATTCTACATTTCTACGAGCACTGACTAACATTATTATTGTGGCGATTGAGAATAAGAAACTGGCCAGGAAGCAGCTGCAACAGGAAGCATATCGCAGAGAGTTGGAGATTGCCAAGAAGGTTCAGAATTTCTTATTTCCCAAGCATCTTCCACATACACATCGACTCAAAATTGAAGCGGTTTACTTGCCTCATCAGGATGTTGGCGGGGATTACTACGATTATCTGGCCATTGATAATGACCGGTTTCTGGTTTGTGTGGCGGATGTGAGTGGTAAGGGGGTTCCGGCGGCACTGCTGATGTCCAATTTTCAGGCTTCCTTGAGGACATTGGTGCGCAAGACGTATGATGCCAGGGAAATTGTAGAAGAGCTGAACAGAACCACAACTGACAGTGGAAATGGAGAGAATTTTATCACATTTTTCCTGGGTATTTACAGCTTTATAGACAAAAGCTTTGAGTATGTGAACTGCGGTCATAATCCGCTTTACCTGGTTACTAATCAAGGTATTCAGGAACTCAATAATGGCACTACCATTTTGGGAATGTTTGATCCTTTGCCATTCCTGGAAACTACAAGAATTGAAAACCTGGATCACTTCTTTTTCTTTGGTTACACTGATGGACTTACCGAGACTTTCAATGAAAAAGATGAACAATATGGAGAGGAGCGGGTCATTGAGTTTTTAGAGAAAGGTATTCCTGAAGACCTGAACCTATTTCACCAGGAGATTTTCAAAAGCCTGGATAACTTCCGTGGAGACACGCGCTACAGAGATGATATTACCATGCTGTCCTGCCTGGTCAATAACTGATGCGTACTTACCTATTCAAGAATCCTGCATGGTTTAGCTGGCCTTACCAGGAAGCTGTTTGGAGAATCCCAACTGATGAAAAAGTCATTTATCTCACTTTCGATGATGGACCTGATCCAGAAGCAACTCCGTGGGTTTTGGATCAGCTAGAGCGGTACAAAGCCAAAGCCACATTCTTTTGCGTTGGGCAGAATGCAGAAAAGCATCCTGAGATTATGCGACGGTTAGTAGAAAGTGGACATGTCATTGGTAATCATACTTATTCGCATAAAAATGGCTGGAAAACGGATAAGCAGGAATATCTCGAAGAGGTTCAAAAAGGTGAGCAATCTTTGAAAGTATATACTAATCAAAAGCTCTTTCGTCCGCCTTATGGCAACATCCGTTTCAGTCAGTTGCGGTCATTGAAGAAGGCTGGTTATGAGGTCATCATGTGGTCACATCTTTCAGGAGATTTTGATCCAAATGTGAATATTCAGAAATCTATTAAATCCTTGAAACAAGCGGAGCCAGGTTCTATTCTTGTCTTTCATGATAGTCAAAAAGCATTCAAGAATCTACAACAGATGCTGCCTGAAGTTTTGAAGTATTTTGAAGGGGAGGGGTTAGTTATGAGGGTTGTTCCGGATTCTATTCATTCTAAATCCAGAGTGCACCTTTTTTAGCTTGATTGGGGTTGATTATCTTTATTTAATAATAAAGTTGCCATGAAACAAGTAACGCTCAATATTGCTGATGGTAAATTCAAGACATTTTTAGAATTTATCAAAACTCTGGACTATGTGAAAGTGGAGAACATAGAAGAAAAGGCATTGGAGGAGTTACAAAGTAGTCTTCATCAGGTTAAGCTCATGCAGGAAGGTCAACTCCCTAAACAATCAGCTCAAGACTTCCTCAATGAGTTATAGTGTAATCCCTACTCCTGATTTCAAGAAGCTCTTTAAAAAGCTGGCTAAAAAATATCCTTCCCTAAAATCTGTCTGCAATAACTTGTAGACTCGCTGACAGAAAAACCTAATATTGGAACTGATTTTGGTCACGGTATTCACAAAATCAGGATGGCTATTTCTTCTAAAGGTAAAGGCAAGTCTGGAGGAGCCAGAGTGATTACGTTTCTGATCACTGATGATTTTGAGGTGTATCTGGTACATATATACGATAAAAGTGAACTCGATAACCTGACCAAGGATCAAATCCTTGAATTATTAAAAAAGGTTGGATTACTATAAAAAAATCGCTGATTAGGATAATGCAAAATAATACACATGTGGTAGATGTGTGTTCTCTGGGAGAATAGATTATTTAGCGTTAAGAAGCCATATACCTAAGAGAAAGGGAAGTATTGTTATTATTAGCATTAATATACTGCTTTTAACATTTACCAAATTCTCTTGGGAGTCATACTTTTCAATTAAATGATCCATTCTACTTTTATTGAAAAGTCTGTATAATCCAAACACTATTAATAATACAATAGGAATCAAATAATATTTATTTGAGCCTAAATCAATGACTGATCTTAAAGAATTATATTTCGAGAAATACAGGAATATATTAGAAATAAAGAACATATGAAAAAATACAGCCACAATAGTGAAGCTTCTTGCACTATCAAATGCGCTTACTGGATTTACCTTGTTCAAAAGCTCATACAGATAAATAAAAATAAATTTATACATACTTTTTAGTCAAAAAATGTATTTCTTAATACTATCACCCTATCCCTTTGCCGGTGTTCCACCGCAGGCGGACAGGTATCACCGGCAAACCTTCTCATTGGATCTTCCAAATCTAAGTGCAATTGACTATTTGCATTTTGCTTGTTGGTCATAAGACAAACGGGGGTTAAGGGGATTAGAAGAACTAAATGAAAAATAGTACTCTACTGAAAATTGAGAAAGACTCATTGATTAATCTTATTGAAAAAACGCCTAAAGAAAGCTCAAACTAACAATCCCAATTGTCAGGTCAATTCGAAACTATTACAATTTTATCAACTTTTATCCGCTGATTACTTCTATTAGTTCTATTTGAAGGGTTTGATTTTCATAGTTAAGTATAAGCATTTTCACAATGCCATATTCCTTATTAAACCAGTAATCGAAAGTTGTTTCGCCAAATTTCGAAATTCCTGTGGAACTGATATGATAACAATCACTAATATTTCCAATTTCCATCTCCAAGCTCTCAACTTCGACGACATGATAGTTACATTCCACTTGAGAATGAGACCAGTCACCCCAACCTCCATTAATGCTTAAACGTCCGGGCCATTCCGCTCCAGGTTCAAGCATAAAGTAATACACGGTAGGAAGTGGAGCTAACTCAGTAAAATTATATTGATTAGCTCTAAAAGGGTGAAACCATAAAGTAGATTCATTTTCAATAAATCCTGTTGTCTCTGATTCCACCCATGATCGGTTTTTAAGTTTTTCATTGATATTGTAATCACTAATTCGATCTATTTCTAATTCGTCAAATTCATATTGAATTACAATTTCAGCTTGTTTTTCATCATCCCCCCATTTTTTTCCAGTCGCCATCATCCAAATTCTTTGGTCAGATATCAAATTGTATTCACGATCCCAATATTTAGCTTGAAAAATAAACTCTTTACATGGTTCATAAATTTTAACGTATTTAGAAATTTTGGCAGTAGAATCCACATTATTGCATTCTACTTTTTTAAATGGAGAATTTGTTGAATTACAAGACGTGATAAGAATTGCACATAACAACAAGTATTTGACCTTCATGAAGTATTAGATTTTTTTTCAATAAAAATAGAATAAAACGCTTTTAAATAATAATATAAGTATAAAAGAGTTATAATTGAAGTAATTATTTTTTGAGTTGTGAATCTGAGCGATAATTAATCAACTTTTAAAAAGTGCCTAAATCAATATTTCCTTGCCCTTTGTTGGTCTTGTGAACAACAACAAAGGCGGGGTTTTTAAAAAAGGCCAGACTTGTTTGAAAAGCTTCTATATTTCACTAAATTCCATTATGTGAAATAAGAACCAGATGAAATCAACGCTGCTTTTGCTCATCATTTTCTGGATATTACTCTCGTGCGACACCCACTCTGATACGGTTGAGTGCAATAGTTGCTTTTATGAGGCCTCAACGGGATGACCTCTTATGTTTTGTAGCATGAATTCCAAAACCAAGAGTTAATTGATGAATACTGCCACCTAAACCCGCATATTTTTTATCCAATTGAGGTTGATAAAATGCATATCTCAATTGGAAATAAGTATAGTTGCCGCTATAAAATTCCGGATTTTTGTAAAAAAGGTTAACCCCAAAAGCATAGGTGGTTGTTCTGTTGATAAAATTAGTATAGGAATCGAAATTACCTATGGTGATTGGAGCGATCCCCATATATGGTGTGACTTTGATTGAATTATTCTCATAAATGGAGTAGCCCAGGGAGAACGAAATGAAATTAAATACTGCTAAATCATTTTTTTTTAATTTTGTCGACGCAATGGAAACCGTGTCTCGAGTCCTTGTATGTTCATTTATGCACCTAAAAAGAAAGGTCCATTTTTTAAATGAGACATCAATATCAAACCCATAGGATAGGCGATTTTGGAAATGATCTTTTAAAGAATTGGTAAACATCCCATAGCCAAAAAACATATCATAAGACGAACTCCAATTGGTCACTCCACTATGTTGAACGTGATATTGTTTATGAGCTGATTCATAATAAGCCTCAAATCCTTTCTTTTTTGGTGGTATTACCTGACCTGAAAGTGAATCTGGTTTGGCAATTGCAGGTTGAAGCGAGGAATCATGGGTGGTCTGACCTAATGATTTAAAAAATGCTAAACTCAGGAGAATGAGTAGGAGTGATGCCTTTACCCAAGTGCGATTCCTGCATGCCAAATTTGACATCATATAATCGGATTATCGTTGACTAATTGTTAAACTGAAACTGGTAATACACACTTAGAAGATTACAAGAGATTTCAAAACCCTTGCATGAATGCAATATACGTAACGCTGTATTTAGAGATATAGTTATTTGAGAATTTGTGTTCGATAAACTATTCCGTTTCACTCCTTTTGAAATTAAAATTGATCAGCGGAGTAAGTTTAAAGATCTTATTATTCGTGGCACTGTTGATCAGGCCGATTTGGATGCCATGAAGCTTATCCACCATATTGAACAGACCGATCTGAACACCGGAACTTTCCTTTGTTTTCACCAGTGGCATCAGGCTTAGCTGGAATGGACTTCTCTTGGCTCTGTTGAAAAGGCCAATCTGAAAACCATACAGTCTGTAGGTAACATTAGCAACACCTAGCTGACCTCCCTTTACATCACCCAAAATAGTATTGGCAGGGGCGATACTGACTCCCCGTAGGTTATAGCTTGAAGCCCATAGTCCAGAGATCAACATTCCGTTCATTCGATCTACTGACCCGATGAGCCCACCAAATTCAACACCATTTACATTATCTGATAGAACCAATCCGATTCCTCCTGTAAACCCTTTGACACCTTGAATATCCGTCAGCATATAAGAGAAACTAAATCCTCTCGATACTGTGGCACGATTTCGGAAACCTCCGATGCTAAGACCATTTACAGTATCTGATCTACAAAAGATGGAGGCAAAATTCAATCCGTTTGCTTTTATATGATCTGAAAACAAAAGACTCATGGACATACCATTGACAAAATAAGTCAGGGAATTAAAATCCAGTAATAATCCATTCGATAGAATATTCTCATTAGAGATCGCGAGATTAATGCCATTGGACTCGCAGGACTGCTGAACGCCACTTAGGTTTAGCCCATTAAATCGTCGATAGGATCCAAATCCTAATCCTGAATGACCCGGACGTAACCCTTCCACCTGGATGGTGTCACACATCTCATGAATGTTGATCTGTGCCGAAACAGCCAGGGAAATAAGCAAGCACTCAATTACCAACCAGGATTTCATAGGCCACTCTCAGATTTGATCTCACACTTGATACAACGGATGTAAGCCAGACTACTAAGCTTCTTAAACATTCTGGTAGTTTCAGATTGATTTACTGCCAATGCCAAATACTGAATATACCCATTGTAGGTGATGTTGAGTCCCATGATATCCCTCTTTTGCCAGTAGGTTGATGTCCAGTAGTACAGTCCCTTTTGGGTAGAGGTCTGAAACCTTCCTCTCATGAATACATCGAAAAATTTTACATCGAATCCTGATTCTCCTCCTTCAGTGAGACTTTTGAAAGCAAGATCTAAATCCCAGTTGGAAACTGTTTGTAATAAAGTGTCATAATCAGCTTTACTCGGTAGGCACCAACCGGGTGGACAGGCTGTTTTGGCACTTTGCCAATCGTATGGCATACCGATGTTCATTATGTGAACTGTATCCAGATAGGATCGATAATCTGAAAAGTATTCTGGTATGTAGGCCAGGTTTTCCGCCATCCAGACCTGATTTCCTATTTTTACTATTTTATACACGTTACCATCACGAGGATCGGTCATGCTCATGTCCTGTGCAAAGCCGGACAGAGAGATGAATAGTGCCAGCATTTTCAAAAATTGTTTCATGCCATTTAGCTTTTATTGTCACGAGCGGGGTGGTTTCCGTACTTTTATTGGATGAATTCCAATGCTAAAAGTTAATTGATGAATACTACCGTTGAGCTCTGCTTGTTTTTTATCCAGCTGAGGTTGATAAAATGCATACCTCAACCCAAGATAGGAGTAGCCACTATAACGAACCTTAAGTTTGTAATCAAGGTTTACACCAAAAGCATAGGTGGTTGTTCTGTTGATAAAATTAGTATAGGAATCGAAATTACCTATGGTGATTGGAGCGATCCCCATATATGGTGTGACTTTGATTGAGTTATTCTCATAAATGGAGTAGCCCAGGGAGAACGAAATGAAATTAAATACTGCTAAATCATTTTTTTTCAATTTTGTCGACGCAATGGAAACCGTGTCTCGAGTCCTGGCATGTTCATTTATACCCCTAAAAAGAAAGGTCCATTTATTATATGAGACATCAATATCAAACCCATAGGATAGGCGATTTTGGAAATGATCTTTCAAAGATTTGGTAAACATCCCGTAGCCAATAAAAAAATCATAAGACGAACTCCAATTAGTCACACCACTATGTTGAACGTGATATTGTTTATGAGCTGATTCATAATAAGCCTCAAATCCTTTCTTTTTTGGTGGTGTCACATGACCTGAAAGTGAATCTGGTTTGGCAATTGCAGGCTGGAGGGATGTATCCTGAGCGAATGATTTTGAGAAGATAAAAGTTAGCAGCATGAGTAAAAGTACTGCTGTTGCTTTTGTGTGATCCCTGAACACCAAAGTTGTTATCATCTAAACTGATCGGTGACTAAAAGTTAAACTGAATAGGATAATACACACTTAGAAGAATGTAAGAGACGTTAAGCCTCTTTCACAAATGTAATATACGTAACGTACTGGATTGTAGATGTAGTTATTTGAAAATTTGAGACTTTTTATAGTTACATGATATACCACAGAGGGTTATATCATCAGACAGTTTTAAAGGCCAGACTTGTTTGAAAAGCTTATGTCTTTCACTAAATTCCCTTATGTGAAATAGAATAAGATGAAATCAACGCTGCTTTTGCTCATCATTTTCTGGATATTACTCTCGTGCGACACCCACTATGATACGGTTCAGTGCAATAGTTGCTCTCCGGATGAATTTGTAGACTCAATTTCTACGAGAGTGAGCGTTTATAGCTCATATTCTTCCTTCTCGATGAGTCCTCTCCATTCACCGAATATTGAGTATTATTTCTGTGATTCGATCAAGTATTTTGAACTTTTTGAGGATTCGAAAATTGTTGATATCCAGGGGGCAGTCTTCAGAAGTTGTCCAAATGATTCCATTTTGAGACTTAAACTCAAAAACTATTCAATAGTGACAAGATGCCAGGAATCAATCGATACGCTGAACCTGGATTCTGACTTAATGGGAACTTGGTATTTATCTAATATCACCTCAACCAATGATACCATTTATCCTCCATGTGAAGCTCAGGTATTGCCAGGTATTATATTTAGTGAGCATAATGAGCAAACCCAAATAGCATTGAGTCTGGGAGAAAATACCTGTAATTTTGATGTGTTAGATCGTCAGGATAGTATTTCAATAGACGGTCATTCTATAAACATCCGAAGTTTTGGATATGTCTGTACCCTTTCCTTTGCACCAACCAATGCTTTGAGGGAATTCGAAAAAAATTATTCTCACGCTTTTGGAGATACACTTTCTGCGATTTCAATCTCTTATCATATTGATCGAAATTTTTTAATGCTACACAATGAAGCTAATCAAGCAACACTCAATTATTACAAAAAATGACTTAAGCGGTTACCTATAGTTCTCCATCATTGCTCAACTTTGCGTTTCCAATTTGAAAACCCCAATCAAGATGCAATTAGTTGATTCACACGCTCATATTTATCTGGAAGAGTTTAAAGAGGATGTAGCTGATGTAATTGCCAGAGCACAGGAAGCCGGTGTGGAGAAAATCTACATGCCCAATATTGATCATACTTCGATAGAGGATATGCTCAATCTGGCGGACAAATATCCGGACTATTGTATCCCAATGATGGGGCTTCATCCGTGTTCGGTTCAAAAAGATTTTCAGAAAGACTTGTATGAAGTGGAGGATTATTTATCAAAAGGAGGCTTCTGTGCAGTAGGAGAGATGGGAACGGATCTTTACTGGGATAAGACCTTTTACGAACAGCAAAAGGAAGCTTTCAAAATCCAGTGTGATATGGCATTGAAGCACCAGCTGCCAATTGTCATTCATTGCCGGGAATCTATTGATGAAACCATTGAATTGGTCAAGCCATTTGCTGAGCGTGGACTGACCGGAGTTTTTCATTGTTTTACCGGTTCGTTGGAACAAGCCAATAGTATTGTGAATTTCGGATTTAAACTTGGGCTGGGAGGCGTAGCGACTTTCAAGAAAGGTGGTTTGGAGCCGGTTATTGAAAATATTGCTTTGGAGCATATCATGTTGGAGACCGATAGTCCTTACCTGGCACCTACTCCAAACCGGGGAAAACGCAACGAACCTGCTTATGTAGAGCTGGTTGCACAAAAAATCGCCACTGTCCTTGGTCGGGAAGTCACAGAAATTGGAGAAATTACAAGCTCAAACAGCAAAACCCTTTTTGATTGATGAATTACAAAATAGTCAATATCAGGACTACAGCATCTGTTGACCCGGTTGACTCCATACTTATTATATATACAGGAGGTACCTTCGGCATGGCTTATGATGAGTCAGGCGCCCTGGCTCCTTTTAATTTTGGTCGGGTCATAGACCGGGTACCGGAATTGCGTGGCCTTGAATTGAGGCTTACTGTGATTTCATTTCCTGAACCAAGAGATTCTTCTAATATCGATGGTCAGGACTGGGAGGATATGGCTTATATCATTTATGAGAATTATTCTCAGTATGATGGGTTTGTGATACTCCACGGAACAGATACGATGGCCTATAGTGCCTCAGCGCTTTCTTATATGCTTGAGGGACTCAATAAACCGGTCATCCTCACTGGCGCGCAAATTCCGATTGGTTATATTCGGTCTGATGCCAGGGAGAACCTCATTACAGCACTTGAGATAGCATCAGCTAAGAAAGACGGAGTGCCGGTGGTTAATGAAGTGTGTATATACTTCAACTTTTATCTTTTGAGGGGAAACCGTTCACAAAAGATCAGAAGTTCCACTTTTGCAGCATTTCAATCTCAAAACTACCCTTACCTGGCAGAGTCAGGAATTGAAATTGAGTACCGGTATAATTACATGCTGCCGCATAATCCTAAAAGCAAATTGAAGTTTAAAAAGGGATTTGATAACAATGTGGCGATTCTCAAGATATTTCCGGGTATCAATGAACAGGCGGTGGAGAGCTTTTTTAATATCAAAGGTCTAAAAGGAGTGGTTCTTGAAACCTATGGTTCTGGTAATACCATGAACTTTCCCTGGTTTCTTAAAATATTACAAAAAGCAGTCAAGAAAGGAATTATCATTTATAATGTGAGTCAATGCAGCGGGGGAGAAGTGATACAAGGTCGCTATGAAACGAGTAAAAGATTGAATGACCTGGGTATAATTAGTGGGGGAGATATCACCACGGAAGCAGCAATTACCAAGCTGATGTTCCTGTTGGCTAACGAATCTGACCCGCTCGAACTAAGAAAAAAACTGGTCATCCCTTTAAATGGCGAGATGGACGCCTGATTCAATGCTTAATGCAGATAAAATTTGCATAAGCTTAATTTTCTTGATTTATTTGTTGCCCCTTGAAAAAGGCTCAGGTAATTTGTAGGAGAGGTGGCCGAGTGGTTGAAGGCGCACGCCTGGAAAGTGTGTATACTCTTAACGGGGTATCGAGGGTTCGAATCCCTCTCTCTCCGCGAGTTCTTGAATTATTAATATATTTACAAAATCAGAATAAAAAACAAAAACTTAACCGAAGACGACCCACAGATTATGAAACAGTTAGTGACTCTTTTGATGTTAGCAGGTGTTTTCACCTTTTCTTCAGTGAATGCATTCGCACAAGACATGTCCGATGAAGCATCGGATACAACAGCCATGGCAGCAGCTGATTCCTCAGTAGTAGAGGAGCCGGTACAGGAAGAAGAACCTGCAGTGGCAATTGCTGAGGAAGTAGTAGAGCCGGAAGCAGAAGCAACTTTTCACCAAAGAGTAAAGGAGCAATTCATTGATGGTGGACCAGAATTCATGGGCATCGTATTGATTTGTTTGATTCTTGGATTGGCAATTGCTATTGAGCGTATCATTCACCTCAACCTTGCTACAACCAACGTGAAAAAACTTTTAAGCAATGTAGAAAGCGCACTTTCTTCAGGTGGTGTAGAAGCTGCTAAAGAAGTTTGCCGTAATACAAGAGGACCGGTCGCTTCGATATTCGTTCAGGGTATGATGAGAATGTCAGAAGGTATTGAAATGGTTGAGAAATCAATCATCGCATACGGTTCTGTAGAAATGGGTAAATTGGAAAAAGGAATGGTGTGGATTTCACTGTTCATCTCTCTTGCTCCAATGCTTGGATTCATGGGAACAGTACTTGGTATGATCGATGCATTCGATGCTATCGCTGAAGCTGGTGACGTATCTCCTGCCCTTGTTGCAAGTGGTATTAAAGTTGCCCTTTTGACAACAGTAGGCGGTTTGATCGTTGCGGTTATTCTTCAGTTGTTCTACAACTACCTTGTGTCAAAAATTGACTCTCTAGTAAATGGAATGGAAGATGCTTCTATCTCTTTGGTAGATATGCTAGTGAAGCACAACCTTTCTAAGTAATCAACTAATCTAAAATAGACAAGACATGGATATTATAGATGTAGGATTATACGCAGGATACATTCTGGTAGTGCTTTGTGCATTGGCAGCAATAGTGATCCCTTTGGCACAGTCTATCGGAGATCCACAATCATTGGTAAAATCTGGTATCGGTGTTGGAATAATAGTTGTTGTATTTCTTATTAGTTATGCAATGGCTGATCCAAACGCAGCAGAGGCTACCGAAGGAACTTCCAAGATGGTAGGTGCAGGAATTATTTCAATGTACATATTCTTTTTCCTTGCGATAGTAGGGATAGTATATACCGAGATTTCAAAATTGATTAAATAATGCCAAGAGGTAAAAAAAGAGCAGCACCTGAGGTAAGCTCAGGGTCAATGGCGGACATAGCGTTCCTTTTGCTTATTTTCTTTTTGGTAACTTCTACCATAGCAAATGACAAAGGTATTACGCTATTGCTTCCTCCTAAGCCTGACCCAAATGAGCCTCCACCAGAGGTAACAAAAAACGATAAGAACATCTTTAAGATTCTTGCCAACTCTCAAGATCAGTTACTGGTTGAAGATGAGCCATACAAAGAATCTATGATTGAGCTTAAGCGTGAGGTTAAGGAATTTGTTTTAAACTTTGGAAACCCTGGTGAAGAGGGGATTCAGGTTTATAACAGTCTTCCTTCTAGGATGAAAGCCGAAATTAATAGATTCGGTAGACGAACGGACTCTTCAGATGATCCGACAGAGTGTGTGATTTCTTTCAAAGCAGCTCGTGGAACGAGTTATGATCTCTATATTCAGGTATTGGATGCTATCAATGCTGCGTATAATGAGATTTATGCTCAGAGAGCAGGTATTACTGTAGAGGAATGGTTAGCTCTAGACAAAGATGATGATATCCAAAAGGATATGTATGATCGGGCTAGAAGTAACGTTCCGCGTGCGATTTCAATTGCTGAACCTGATTAAAATGAATTGATATGTCAAAGTTTAAGAAAAGTTCAAACACACAGCAGGATATTCCAACTGCAGCATTGCCTGACATTATCTTCATGCTTTTGTTTTTCTTCATGGTGACAACCAAGATGAGAGAAACAGATATCATGGTAAAGCAGCAGCTTCCTAAAGCTACGCAGCTGACTAAAATTGAGCGTAAATCTTTGGTGAGTTACATCTACATAGGAGAGCCTAAAAACACTTCTTTGTACGGCGAGGAGCCTAAGATTCAAACTAATGATGTATTTGTTGATCCTTCTGAGATTGTTCAGTTTGTGAGCCAGGAGAAAGACAAATTATCTGAAGTAGAGCGTGATCAAATCACCATGTCAATGAAGGTTGACATAGATGTGAAAATGGGTATCATCTCTGACGTTCAGCAAGAGTTGCGTGAAGCAAATGCAAGAAAAGTACTTTACAGCTCTTCTAAAAGAGTAGATTTATAAGAATCAAGACGTTAATTTATATATAAAAAGGTGCTGAATTTCAGCACCTTTTTTATTTGTGGCAATTGCGATAGATTGATTTAAATACAATCAATCAATCCAATCTTTAAACTTTTCCTTCATTTTGGAGAATTGATCTTCAGAGTTTTTGAGTACCTCTTCAGTTTCTCTTTTGAGGTGCTTCAGTTCTTTAGATGAAGCTTTTTTCACCCTCCTGGCAGTTCTGTTGATTTTGGCTTTTTCCGATTTAAGTTTTTCTATTGCTTCCTGCAATTCATATTGAACATCCTTACCAACACTTTTACTCTTTTTGGCAAGTTGATCAATTTCCTTATTTAACTCATTCTCTTTCGCTTCAAGCTTTTCAACTAGCTCAGACTTGTCATTAGAATTTTCCTTCTCAGGAACGGTACATGAGCATAAGATGGCGATGAATAGTAGCCAATTTGCATTGGATAGTCTATGTGATATCATGATATTATTCCTTGATCAAATCATAAGACGAACTTAGGATAAAGGAGTTGTCTTTTTTTAACACTATCGGAGTTTTCATTTTAGAAGGATCATTCGCCAGAAGTTGGATCAACTCATCATCTGAGTATCTTTCTGCTTCATGCTTCCCCTTAAAATAGAGGTCTGCTATGGTTAAATCTAGTAATTCAGCAGTTTCGGCCACTTGTTTTGGAGTGAGGTGATCTTTATGCACATCACGTTCATTAAGATTGTCCAGGGATAGTGCATAGCCTAAAGAAGCTCTGTCTTCGATTCGGTTACTATTGTATAGAAAAAGAATTTCTTCATCTTTGATCATCATTTTCTTAGTCTTTGGTCTATAAATGCAACAGTCAGAATCCGATGATGTTTGGATTATTTGATGTAGATGGTTTTAATGTTTACAAATTCCGTTATCCCAATCAATGAAAGTTCTCGACCATATCCACTGGATTTGATGCCTCCAAAAGGAAGTCTTGGATCTGACTTTACGAATGTGTTGACAAATGAACTTCCAGCTGCAAGTTGATATTCAGCAATGTCCCTGGCCTTTCTTGTATCTTGACTAAATACCGCACTGCCTAGTCCATACTCAGTGTCATTGGCCAATGCAATGGCTTCTTCCTCATCTTTGGCTTCAATGATCACAGCAACAGGGCCAAAGAGCTCTTCATCGAATGCTGGCATTCCTTTCCGAACTTGGGTGAGAAGTGTGGCTGGGTAGAAGTTGCCAGTAGTTTCGGGGATAAACCCTCCAGTTAGACATTCCGCTCCAGCGATAATGGATTTTGTAACTTGATGGTGCAATTGGTCACGAAGATCGCTTCTGGCCATACTTCCCAAAGAAGGACTGTTAAGTGGATCGCCAAATCCCTTTTCTTGAATCAAGTGAAGAACTTTCTGAGTAAAGGAGTCATGATTCTTTTCAGTCACGATAAACCTTTTGGCAGCAATGCAACTTTGTCCAGTGTTGAGAAACCTTCCAGCAACACATTCATTGGCCGCTAAATCCAAATCGGCATCATCAAGGATTACATAGGGATCGCTTCCTCCGAGTTCAAGTACTGTTTTCTTGAGATATTTTCCAGCAAGTGCTGCTACTGATCTCCCAGCTTTTGTAGAACCAGTCAATGTAACTCCGGTAATTTTTGGGTTGGAAATGACTTGCTCCACTTGAGGTATGTCAATGGCAATGGTTTGAAACAGTTTTTTTGGAAATCCGGCTTTTCTTGTCAATTCAGCTATTTTCAGACCACATCCTGTTGTACCTGGAGCGTGCTTCAGGATGCCAGCATTGCCCGCCATCAGGGCAGGAGCTAGAAATCTAAAAACTTGCCAAAATGGAAAGTTCCATGGCATGATTGCAAAAACTACACCCATTGGTGCATAAGCAATGTAACTTTCACTTGCATCTGTTTTGATATGTTGAGATTGCAGGAATTTTTCGCTATTCTCAGCATAGTATTCACAAACCCAGGCACATTTTTCTATCTCTGCAACACTTTGCTCCAATGGCTTGCCCATTTCTGAGGTGATCAAATGGCCAAGAGTGGTTTTTTCTTCCCGGAGTATCTCCGCCAGCCTTCTCAAATGCCTGGCTCGTTCGGAGAAGCTACTGTTACGCCACTGCTGCCATGCACTATGAGTTTCATCGATCCTATGGCCAATTTCTTCATTACTAATATAGGAATAGGTTTCCAGCACTTTTTCTGTGGCTGGATTGAGTGTTTGGAAAGTTGTTGACATTATGCGCTTGCTTTTCTGTCCAGATAAGGTAACCAATCGTTTCTAAGTGACTTGGATGAGTTTCTTAGAAACATAACATAGGAAGGTCGAATTGGTTTTTGGTTGAGTGTCAGCCCAACTTCTTCAGGGTTGAAATCACCTTTGCGAGCGTTGCATCGCTTACATGCAGTTACCAGGTTGGTCCATGTAGATTTACCGCCTTTGGATTTTGGAATGAGATGATCCAGGGTCAGGTCTTTGTTGGTGCCACAATACTGACAGCAAAAACGATCCCGTTTGAATACATTGTGCCTGGTGAGAATTACTCCTTTGTAAGGCACATTGATATACTTTTTGATCTTGATGACAGAAGGGTATAGGAATTCTGCAGTAACAGTTCTGAGAGCTTTTTCTTTGACATCACTCAAGATCTCTGCTTTGTCCAGGTACGTAAGCAGAAAAGCTCTTTCCACAGAGCACAGGGTCAGTGGAGAGAAATCTGCATTAAGTACCAGTACTGTATTCATCTTATATTTTCATTCTTTTGAGTTCTCGGTCCTGATCTTTTTTCTTGATACTGTCACGTTTGTCAAAAAGCTTTTTACCTCTTGCTACTGCTATTTCCAATTTAGCAAACCCTCGCTGATTGATGTAGATTTTGGTAGGCACAATGGTCAACCCTTTTTCCTCAATTTTGGCCCTAATCTTCTCAATCTCCTTCTTTTTTAGCAATAGTTTTCGCTCACGATTAATCTCATGGCTTTCAAAAGAGCTATTAGAATAAGGAGAAATGTTCATGTTTTTAATGAACATTTCATTGTTTTTCAGATAGCAATAAGCTTCCTGAACACTAGCTTTTCCTTCTCTTAGCGATTTAATTTCTGTTCCTTTCAGCACAATTCCTGCCTCGTATTTGTCCAAGAATTCAAATTCAAAACTTGCTTTACGATTTCTGATTTGAATATTGTTGGAGAAGCGAGACTTCTCTTTAGTTTTCACCATAACAGATAAAGATCAATTCTAAAAATAAATAAGTTCGGTTAGTAATTGAAGTAATCATTAAGAAAAAGACATTCTAGGTAATGGACTGTCTCTCAATGACCCCTTTTTTCCTGCTAACATTTGATAATAACCGGCGGTGGCAATCATGGCCGCATTGTCTGTGCAGTATTCAAACTTTGGAATAAAAACCTCCCAACCGTGCTTCATGGCTTCAGTTTGAAGATGATTTCTTAATCCACTGTTGGCAGAAACTCCCCCTGCTATTGCAATTTGCTTGATTCCTTCACGCTTAGCTGCTTTTTTCAACTTCTTGAAGAGCATGTCTATCAATGTAAATTGCAGGCTTGCGGCCAGGTCTTTCATATTTTCATCAATGAAATTTTCATTCTTCTTTTTCTCATCTCTCAAAAAATACATAAATGCTGTTTTGATTCCTGAAAAAGAGTAGTTGAGATCGGGAATATCACTTTGTGGAAACACAAATTTATGCGGGTCGCCATCCTGAGCGAGTTTGTCGATTTTAGGTCCTCCGGGATAGCCGATTCCCAGGAGTTTGGCACATTTGTCAAAAGCTTCACCGACTGCATCATCCAGGCTTTGACCGATTATTTCCATATCCAGGTAACTGCTGACTTTAACGATCTGTGTGTGGCCGCCACTAACAGTAAGACATAAGAATGGAAATGAAGGTTTTGGGTCTTCTATAAAATGAGCAAGTACATGTGCCTGCATGTGGTTAACCGGGATCACCGGTATATCCAGCGCCATGGCTGCTGCTTTGGCAAATGAACTACCCACCAGAAGAGCTCCGAGAAGGCCTGGACCTTGAGTATATGCAATGGCATTTAATTCAGACATGGAAATACCAGCAGCGTCCATTGCTTCGTTAATTACAGGAACGATGTTCTTTTGGTGTGCTCTGGAAGCAAGCTCTGGAACAACTCCACCGTATCGTTCGTGTATGGATTGGGTAGCAATAATATTATTGATTATTTGCCCATCTTTGCAGACAGCAGCGGCTGTTTCGTCACAAGATGATTCTATTCCTAAAATAACAGTACTCATTGCTCAATTAATTAATTCTAAGCTTGAAGGGTAAGGTCTCATTCGCAGTATTTTTTATAGGGATAAGGCGCATTCTACTTTGGATTGCTACGGCAATAGCCTTGCTCCTTGCTGCTATTATTATTTTCCTTCAAACATCGTATGCTCAAAACTATCTCGCTGGCGAGGTGCTCAAATATCTCAATAAGAATACCCGTCAGACTGCAAAGTTGACAAACATTAAGATTAAATGGTTTGATTTGGTTGAAATAAAAGGATTCAGCTTGCTTGATTATCAGAATCTGGAGATGATTCGGGCAGAAGATGTATCGGTTAACTTTTCCCTGAGCACCCTTCTGGAAGGTGGGAACCTTAATTTTGATGAGATTTATCTGCAAGGAGCCAGCTTGAAGCTGAGAAAATATCGGGATACTTTAAATATCAACCTGGTTGAATTTATCAGTGATTTGAATGCGCTGAATACCAAGCCAAAAGACACAACCCGTGTACCACCTCAGCTTAATATTGGCACTATTCATTTGGATCAATTGAGCTTTTCATATGACAATCAGCTCAATGATAGCTTGCCAGAAGGGAAATTCGATTATGGGCATTTTACTTTGGAAATAGCAGGAGGAGTCATTGACGATTTCCTTGTTTGGTCAGATACTATTAGAGCTGATATTCAATCCCTTGCGGCAAGAGATCCTGTATCTGGCCTGACTATCGAGAATTTGAAATCTCGCTTTGAGCTTAATAGTAACAAGCTTGCGTTAAATGAATTGGTTTTGGAAACACCAAAAAGTTACATCTCAGATCATTTGGTTTTAAGTTATTCAAGTCTTGCTGACCTGGGCAATTTTGTAAACGCTGTAGATCTGGATATCAATTTTGTAGATTCCCGAATAGCTAAAGCTGATATTGATCTCTTTGCGGATATTCCTCTTTCAGATTTTACAGCGTCAGTAAGTGGTCAAATATCAGGGCCTATACCTAGACTCGAATTAGAAAATATTGATTTAGAATTTGGTCGGGGCTCCAGACTGATTGGGGCATTTGACTTTATGGGTTTACCAATCATTGAGGAGACATTTATTGATGCCCGGATCAAACAGGCTTATTTAAATAATCGAGATCTCAACATTTTTGCTGATTCCATTCCTGCTCAGGCGAGGACTTTAGGTGATCTGGATTTCAAAGGTCAGTTTTCAGGGTTTTTGAATGATTTTGTGGCCAATGGAAAGTTTGAGACCGCCCTGGGGAATGTGTCTTCAGACCTTAACCTGAAATTTCCGAAGGGATGGGAAAATGCAAGCTATTCTGGTAAGCTTGAGTTAGATCACTTTGATATTGGAGAGCTCATCTCGGATACGGTATTGGTTGGTCATGTTAATCTTAAAGGTAGAATAGACGGGCATGGCTTAACCGCGAAGAAAGCAACATTTTACCTGGATGCTGAGCTGGTACAATCTGAGATTTATGGATACAACTATCAGAAAATTGATGCTACAGGTGAATTTGCCTCACAGTATTTTAGAGGGAAGCTTGATGTGGAAGACCCAAATTGCCAGGTAAAAGTACGAGGAGATGTAGATTTGGCCAAGCATCCTGAGGTGATTAAAGTCAAATCTCAGATAGACCAGCTGGATCTCTTAGCTCTTGGATTGAGCAAAGAGCCTTTGCAAGTACTTGGAAATATTACGGCTGATTTGACTTCCCTGAACCTGGATAGTCTGGAAGGGGCTATACGTGTGGATTCACTCGATGTGCTCTGGAAAGACAAGAAGATGTATATTGATTCTTTGATGGTTTCTTCTCACTTACTTCAAAACCGGAGAGAAATCAAAGCCATACTTCCGGATCTCTCTGCTGAATTAGAAGGTGATTTCTATTTTTCCCAGGTATCAAAGGATCTTTCTTTGATCATAACAGACCTGGCAGATTATTTTAATCCTACTAAGAAGCTTGATGTTAGCCACGAGGTGGAAGAAGAGTACACCATAGATTTTACGCTTCATTATGAGGATATTAGCAGCTATATCAACCTCTTTTTGCAGGAAGATCTTTATGTGTCTCCAAAAGGAATGATAGAGGGTACTTACTACCAGCGCAGCAATGCTACTTTATCGCTTTTTACTGAGGTTGACTCCATTAATTACAATGACGTTGGTTTCAAAGGAAATACTTTGGATATCAACTTGTCCAAGGACCTGGACTCTGCAGGAATCATCGCTTCAGTTTTTCTTAACTCACAGCGACAAACCTGGGCTGATAACCCTCCGACTTCTGACCTGGCTATTGAAGCGGTTTGGTTTAACAATAAAATCAATTTCAATACAAATATTTCACAGCCAGCAAACAAGAGTTCTGCAGAAGTCAATGGTGAACTCAAACTATACTCTGACAGATTGATTTTCAACTTTTTGCCATCTCGCTTAATTGCCTTTGGAGATCGCTGGTATTTTAACCCCTATAATAAGGTAACATTTTCTAAAAGTGACATTGATATTGATAGGATGGAAATTTATCAGAATACTCAATCTATACGATTGAAAGGTCATTATACCGATTCAAGTGCAACAGATCTAAATCTCATTTTTACTGATTTTGAATTGAAAGCACTGAGTACGTTGCTACCAGTCAAACTGGGAGGTGTATTAGATGCTAATTTTGATTTGAATAGGGAATCGATCGAATCACCCTATCTTCTGAATAGTGATATACATGTTGGTGATTTTGATTTGAATGATTTTGCAGTGGGTGAAGTTAGCGGTAAAAGTAGCTGGAACGCAGATCGTGGTGCCATTGAGATTGATTTTAATGTCATTCGCGCCGAGGTTAATACGATAGACATTAATGGGTACTACAAGCCACAAGACACATCTGATGATCAATTAAATATTGAAGCCCGATTTGATAAAGCAGGCTTACAACTCCTGGATCCTTTTTTTCAGGATTTGTTCTCAGGAATGGGAGGGCTTGCAAGTGGAGATATCAAGCTCACCGGATCTTTGGATTACCCTGTGCTTAACGGAAACAGTACTGTGGAAAATGGGCATTTCAAATTTGATTATCTGGGCACTAACTATTCGTTTGATGGACAACTTGGGTTTGATAATCAATCCATCAATTTTAATGGTTTGAACCTACGAGACAGGGGAAACAATCAAGCCTCTTTGAATGGTGCCATTCATCATGAAGGCTTTAAGGATTTCAATGTGGATTTGACAATGGAGGCAAAGAACTTTCAGTTGTTGAATACTTCTTCTTCAGATAACGATTTGTATTACGGAACAGCAAATGCAAGCGGAGATGTTCAGATAAAGGGGCCATTGGCAAATCTCTTGATCAAAGCGAAAGCCACTACCGAAAAAGGTACCAAGTTGTACATTCCATTGTCCGGTGAAACTGAAGTCACTCAGAAAGATTACATCAGTTTTGTGGATTTTTCGGATACTACACGAAACGTTGATATTGAAGAAATAGTCCGTAAAAGTATCTCGGGGATACGATTGGATTTTGATATAGATGTCACTCCGGATGCTTATGTGGAATTGATATTTGATATCAAGACCGGGGATATTATACGTGGGAGAGGAAATGGTAATTTAAATATGAGACTGGATACGAATGGAGATTTTGAGTTGTTCGGAGATCTTACCATTACTGAAGGTGCGTACAACTTTACCATACCGACCATTGGTATCAACAAAGAATTTAATGTAGTCCCAGGTAGTACGATTAGTTGGTATGGTGATCCATATTCAGGTAACCTTAAGCTGGATGCTACCTACAGGCAACTGGCTTCATTCGACGATTTCTTTAACAATACCACTGCCGTATCGCAGAAGTACCCTATTCTGGTAGTGCTAGAGCTTCAGGGGGATATGCTTTCTCCACAGATTGGATTCAAAATTCAACTTCAGGATGATCAATTATCACCTACATCTGATATGCAGCGGGCACTATCTCAGATCAATACTGATGATCAGGAATTGAAAAGGCAGGTATTCAGCTTGTTGATTTTAAGAAAGTTTTCACCTAAAAACAGCTATATAGCCGGAGCTGGAGGCACAGCTTTGCAAGGAAGTGTGAGTGAGTTTATTACCAATCAGCTATCATACTTTATTAGCCAGATGGACGAAAACCTTCAAATAGACGTAGACCTCAAATCGTTGGATCAAAAGGCATTTGAAACGTTCCAACTTCGCTTATCCTATACGTTTTTAGATGGACGACTTAAAGTAAGTGGGGGAGGAGGACTGAACCAGCAGGCTGCGACCAACGGGACAAATACGGCGAATAATTTTCTTGGAGATTGGTCTATCAAATATTTGCTCACCAAAGATGGTCATTTCCTGGTCAAAGCTTTCAGTCAGACTGAGCAGATTGCCAACGATCAACAGCGTGAAAATGGTGTAAGCTTTCAATACATCAAATCGTTTGATGATTTCAAAGAGCTACTAACCAAAACGAGAGAAGAAGCTATAAAGAGCAAGCCAAAGGATATTTCTAAAGAAAAGGCTGCTAACGATCTTTGAGGTAATGTTTTTTTAAACATACAGTTAGTTTTTTGGTTTTCGCTTCATGGAAAAAATCAATGTCTTCTGGCATAGAAGGGACCTTCGTCATTTCGATAACGTAGGACTTTATTATGCACTCAACGATGGTCTGCCTGTGCTACCAGTTTTCATCTTTGATAAGAATATTCTTGGCGATTTGGAAGATAAAGATGATGCTCGAGTGACATTTATCTATGACGAGATTTTGCGTCTCAATGGAGTGTATGAGAAGTCTGGGGGTGGTTTGAAAGTGTTTTATGGTACTCCGGAAAGTGCCTACCAGCAAATGCTGAAAGAGTATGATATCCAGGCGGTTTATACCAATAGGGATTATGAACCGTATGCAAGGGAGAGAGATGTCAATATAGAATTCTTGCTCAAAGAAAATGGAGCTAGCTTATTCACATTTAAAGATCAGGTGATTTTTGAGGATGGAGAAGTGCTCACTGACCAGGATGAACCATATAAAGTGTTCACTCCATACAAAAACAAATGGCTTGAAAAGTTTAGAAAATCCAGTAAGGAAAGCTATTCCAGTGAGAAGTACCTCAAGGCTTTGTTGAAACTTTCCGATAACAGTATTCCGTCTCTTCAAGATATGGGTTTTGTTAGGTCTAATATCAATATTCCTTCAAAAGAAGTATCCGATCGACTCCTGGTAAAGTATGGGGAATTGCGTGATTTTCCAGCTGCAAATGCTACTTCTCACCTTGGTGTACACTTAAGGTTCGGGACAGTTAGCATTCGAGAGTTGGTTAGACGCGCCTCTCAGAAGTCAGATGTTTGGCTGAACGAGTTAATCTGGAGGGAATTTTACATGACTATATTGGCTCATTTTCCTGAAGTAGTCAATAACAGTTTCAAGTCCAAGTATGATCAAATCCCCTGGATCAATAATGAAGAGCAGTTTGAGGCATGGTGCCAGGGCAAAACAGGTTATCCAATAGTAGATGCTGGAATGCGGGAATTGAATGCTACTGGCTATATGCACAATCGTGTAAGGATGGTGGTCGCCAGTTTTCTAACAAAGCACCTTTTAATTGATTGGAGATGGGGTGAACGTTATTTTGCAAGAAAATTATTGGACTTTGAGCTAGCAAGTAATAATGGGGGTTGGCAATGGGCTGCAGGTACTGGTACAGACGCTCAGCCTTATTTTAGAGTGTTCAATCCCGAGAGTCAACAGAATAAATTTGACAAGCATCTTGAATACATAAAAAAGTGGGTCCCGGAATATGGAACAGCAGCTTATCCTAAGCCAATTGTAGTACATAAAGAGGCTCGTGTCAGGGCAATAGAAACCTATAAGGGGGCCATTTCCTAGAGTAATTTTTTTGTATCTTTCCATAATCAAAAAAATACCATGGACTTTAGAGCTTTTAGTAAGAGACTAGCCGATAAAATAGGCGGAGATTATCAGGAGTACGATGCAAACCACTCCATTTTTATTGTTCCTTTAAAGGATAATCGCTTTCAGACTGTGATAGCCAGAATGATAGATCACGAAAAGTACAACAGAAAAGCTGTACAGGTGACATCTAAGGTTTGTAGCACTGATCAACAAATTGATTATCCAACCATTCTTGAGGCAAGCAAGGATTTTGTGCATACCAACTTCATTGTTGAGGATGATTATCTGAAAGTCGATACAACTATTTTTGTTGATTACGCAGATGATGCACTCATAGAAGAAGCTATCAACGAAGTGGCCCATACCGCTGATGAATGGGAACTAAAGATTACTGGAAAAGACGTCAACTGATTTTTAAATAACTTTGCAAAAGCAAGTCGGCTCATCGTTCCGAATAATACGGGAAGGAAAGTCCGGGCAGCAAAGAGCACCACACTTCCTAACTGGAAGGCACTTGCGGGGAGACCTTCAGGTGACAGATAGGGCCACAGAAAATATACCGCCTTTCGGGGTAAGGGTGAAAAGGTGAGGTAAGGGCTCACCGGGCTTCATGTGAATGAAGTTGCATGGTAAACCTTGTGGGCTGAAAGGCCAAATAGGTTCTGCTTTAAGGGTTGCTCGCCCAAACGCAGAATGGGTAGGCTGATAGATCCTGATGGCAACATTAGGGCTAGATAAATGATGAGCATCTCAATTTTATTGGGATACAGAACCCGGCTTACAGACTTGCTTTTATTTTTAACTTCTCTTATCATGTCACATATTCTAATTGTTGATGATGAAAAAGCCATTCGTCAGGCTTTGAAAGATATTCTTGAAGACGAGTCGTATGAGGTAAGCGAGGCGCCTGATGGTGAAGCTGCCTGGGCCTTGCTACAAGAACATCAATATGATGCTGTCTTGTGTGATATCAAGATGCCTAAGATGGATGGTATTGAGTTGCTGACAAAGGCTGTGGAAGCTGGGGTAGATGCTCCATTCATCATGATATCCGCTCATGGTACAATTGATACGGCTGTGGATGCTACTAAAAAAGGAGCTTTTGATTTTATTCAGAAGCCACCTGACCTTAACAGGCTCTTGCTTACAGTTAGGAATGCACTGAGTAATTCAACTCTGAAAACAGAGACCAAGCGGCTCAAGAAAAAAATCAAGAAGGGATTGGAGATCATTGGAGACTCCAAAGAGATTCGTGAGATTCTTGAAACTATTGAGAAAGTAGCTCCTACAGAAGCTCGTGTACTCATTACTGGAGAAAATGGAACAGGTAAAGAGCTGGTGGCCAGGTGGCTGCATGAGAAGAGTAACCGATCTAAAGGAGCTATGGTGGAGGTGAATTGTGCAGCTATTCCTTCAGAACTTATCGAGAGTGAACTGTTTGGTCATGAGAAGGGATCCTTCACTTCAGCGATCAAGCAGCGCGTAGGTAAATTTGAACAAGCCAGCGGTGGCACCTTGTTTTTGGATGAAATCGGGGATATGAGCCTTTCTGCTCAGGCTAAAGTACTGAGGGCACTTCAGGAGAATCAAATAACACGAGTAGGCGGAGAAAAGAGTATAAAGGTAGATGTAAGGGTTCTTGCAGCTACAAATAAAGACTTAAAGAAAGAGATAGCTGAAGGTAGGTTTAGAGAGGATTTGTACCACCGGCTAAGTGTAATGATCATTCAGGTTCCGGCACTTAGAGACAGAAGCGATGATATACCTTTGTTGATCAACCACTTCCTGGAGCAGATTGCAGCCGAATATGGAACAACAGTCAAGACTATTGAAGATGAAGCAATAAAATTGCTATCAGGGTATCAATGGACAGGAAATATTAGAGAATTGAGAAACATCGTAGAGCGATTGATGATTATGTCAAACGCTCGAATAACTGCAAGCGATGTTAAAAAATATGTGGAGTTGTAACTTATACGTTAGCCTTTTGCTCTACAGAAGGCTTTTCAACATTGCTGTTGGTTTTAGCATAAGTAGGGCAAGTTCTCTGAGTACAGGCAGAAAGTCCGAATATTACAAGTGCGATTATTGCTAATTTTGTTTTCATGAGCGGCTTATTTTTCTTTGATTTAAGTGTCACTCTGGTTGGTTATATTCCAAAAATATGATTTCCTTCAGTCCTAAACAAAAAAAATGTTCCAATTGTGGATAATTAATTTCATTGGATCAGAAGATTACAGCCTCTAATATCTGAATTATCAAACCTTCCCAAGACTTCAAAAGTTCCGTTTGAGTGCTTTTTACCCAAGTCCTGAGTAGCAATAAACGCACAGCTATTTACATTTCCAAAATCAATGATGTTGATTCCACCTGTTGTGTTTTCTCCGAGAAGTGTCAGTGGGTCATTGGTGTCTCTTATCATTACTTGGGCCCAATTGGGGAATTTAAATGTGCCTTGGGAGCCATAAGCTTGCGATGTAAGCTCACTCATTCCATATTCTGAATGAACTTTATCTACATTAATCCCTTTCATAATCTCCTGGTGTAGTTCACTTTTGATCATTTCCTTTCGCCGGCCTTTCATGCCGCCAGTTTCCATAACCACGAGGTTGTTAGTGTCTAAAGAACCTCTTTCTGACAGGTCAAGCAAGGCATATGAAACCCCGATTAGAAGTTTTTGTCTTGATGAAGCTTGAATTGCTTCCGTTAGCTGTTCATAGTTGTTGAGGTAATATTGACTGCTGGGGTGACTTTTTTTCATAAATGCATCTACCATGCTTACCAGTGAAGATTCACCTTGTTCTATGTAAGAGGGCAGGAGCGCCATGATTTCCCAGGATTCTAATGGGCCATAAAAATCTTCAAAGGTTCTTATGACAATTTGATGGTAGAATTTTTCGTCTCTTATATGGTGTTGACTTCTGGACATGCCAGTGGTTCCACTACTTTTAAAAATTTTCGAAGTTTTCCAGGTGTCTGTTTTTACAATGTGAGTCTTAAAAAACTCAATGGGCAGGAAAGGAATGTTTTCCAACTTCTTAACAGTTTTTGGCGTTCTATTTAGATAATTGCAAAACACATTGTACAAAGGGTTTTTATGGTATTGGTAATCAAACAGATCGAGCGCCTTTTCTTCAAAATTCGATTCTGTGGTGTTAAATATGTTATCAGTGAAATTTTTGAAATCAAACATCAGTTATATCCACAATAAGGGAAAGAAATAATAGTTTTGTCATTACTACTATGAGCGACAGACTGGGTCAAATATCCGTAATTTTAATCACACTGCTATTGAGCACTTGTATCAAGCCTCCGGATTATTCCAATATTCCGAACATACAATTCAATAGTATGAAATATAAGAGTTATAAGTCTGGTTCTGACTCTATGGTCCTGACTTTTAACTTCGAAGATGGAGATGGAGATATAGGTTTGAGCTCTACTCAGACATATTATCCTTACCAGCCGTTTAATGTGGTTGTAGACTCAAGGGATACATTGGTCACTTATTCAGCTACAGATATAGTTCCACCACTATATCTGGTAGATCCTACAACCGGAGGGAATCGTACTCTTTTTAGTGATAACGATAACAGACCACCGTACAACTGCAAAGATTATTTGATTCAATCCTCCGATACTTTCTATATTCAAAAAAACCCTTACCATAACAATTTTCACATTCAGTATCAGCGAAAAAGAAATGGTGTTTACACTAAGATTGATTTTGCTTCTGAGTTTGGAAACACTAATTGTGATGTAGTGGATTTCAATGGTCGTATACCGGTATTTGACCCGGAGAATATAGGTAATACACTCACTGGGTCAATTAGCTATGCGATGATTTCGGCTGGTTTTCCAATTGTCTTGAGGCAGGATACTTTTAGAGTGGTCTTTTATATTTATGATCAGGCTCTGAATGAGAGCAATATTGTGAATTCGCCTGATATGACACTCAAGAAAATAACTATTGAAAGATAGGTTGAAATTCTCCCGGTCATTTGGTCTCTACAAATGGTTCTTTGTGGCTCTTAGGTCACTGATTCTTTGCTTGTCTGTATTGTTCATATTGCTAAGCTGCTCAACATCCAACAATGTTCCTGAAATAGTTTTTAAAGGGTTGGAATACTATAGGGTAGGAGAAGATTCCATGATTCTTAGTTTTGATTTACATGATGCTGACAGAGATTTTGGGTTGAAAATAGACGAGCAGTACCCACCATTTCATCCTTACAATATGATCATCGACTCACGTGATGAATTTGTGACTTATGGGGATGATCAGGTGAAGCCTCCATTGTATGTGGTGGACCCAAGTGAAGGAGGCAATAAGACTCTTTTTAGTGAAACAGATAATCGACCATTGTATAACTGTCAGGATTATTACTTGCCATACGGAAGTAAGTCTGACGCATTTTACATTCAGAAAAACCCATACTACAATAACCTACATATAGCGTTTCAACGAAAGGTAAATGGGCAATACGAAAAGGTTGATTTTGCAGCGGAATACGCCGATATCAACTGTAGTTCGGTGAATTTTGATTGCCGCTTACCATCCCCCGCTGGAGCATCAACCGAAATTCATCATAAAATGACCTCTTTTGGTTTTCCGGCTGCATTGCGTCAAGACACTTTTCGAATCAAATTCTTTGTTTACGACCGTGCCTTGCACAAAAGCAACGAGGTGGTAACACCTGATTTTACCCTAAAGTCAATTCAGCAATAAGCTTAGAAAATTGGTTCGAATTTCTCCGGATCAATCTCAGACATCAAAGCATAGACTTTCTCGAATACATCTTCTGTGTTTGGCTTAGAGAAGTAATCTCCATCCGTGCCATATGCAGGTCTGTGTTCTTGTGCTGCGATAGTGATTGGTTTAGAATCCAGATGGAAATAGCCGCCATCTCTTTCCAGAACATTGCGCATCATAAAGGCAGAGGCTCCACCTGGAACATCTTCATCAATGAATGCAATTCTGTTGGTCTTAGCCAGTGAATTAGCAACAACTTTCTCTCTATCAAAAGGTAGGAGCGTTTGCACATCTATCACTTCACAGGAGATTCCAAATTCGCTCAGTTGCTGAGCAGCTTCCATTACAATTCTGCACATGGAACCATAAGTTACCAAAGTAACATCTGTGCCTTCTCTTAAGATTTCAGGAACTCCAAGAGGCACTTTCATCTCTCCAATATTGGTTGGGAGTTTTTCCTTAAGTCTGTAACCATTCAATGATTCAATGATCAATGCCGGATCATCACCGTCCATTAGTGTGTTGTAGAATCCAGCTGCCTGGGTCATGTTTCTTGGTACCAATACATGTACGCCTCTGATAGAGTTGATGATCATTCCCATTGGTGAGCCACTGTGCCACACGCCTTCCAGGCGATGACCTCTGGTACGAATGATCAAAGGAGCTTTTTGACCTCCCTTGGTTCTGTATTGTAAAGTTGCCAGGTCATCACTCATGGTTTGGAGTCCGTAGATCAGATAATCCAGGTACTGGATTTCAGCGATTGGTCTAAGCCCGCGAAGTGCAGCTCCGATTCCTTGTCCAATAATAGAGAGTTCACGAATTCCAGTGTCAGTAATTCTGATTTCACCATACTTCTCCTGAAGCCCGGCAAAGCCCTGGTTTACATCACCGATTTTACCTACATCTTCTCCAAAAGCGATCACTCTTGGGTCTCTTTCGAAAAGTGCATCAAAACAGGCCTGAACGATTTCTCTGCCGTCAACCAGTTTGGATTCTTCATCATATTCAGGACTCACTGGTTCCACTTTGAGTGGAGAGAAATCCGATTGGCTGGTCAGGTGAGAATTGTATTCATCACTGTATTTTTCCTGCTTCTCATTCATCCAGTTCATCAAATGCTTCTTCTCCTCAGAATGGTCATTTCTAAGGTATCTCAGGCTTTTTCTTACAGCTCTTGAGATATCCGCTTTCATCGGATTGAGCGTAGTTTTCAGATCGTTTTTGATCTGCTGCAGTATTTTGTTGTTGTCTGAGGTTAAGGCAACCTTGCCTATCAGTTCTGCTGCTTGCGCAAGATCTTCTTTGATTTCAGCAGCGTATGCTTTCCAGGCATTATCTCTGGCTTTTTTGGCTTTGTTCTTTGCCTCTTTCTCTAGCTTGTCCAGTTCAGTAGCTTCCGCAAAACCTTCATTGATTATCCACTCGCGCATTTTGACTAAGCAGTCGTGGGATTTTTCCCAATCCAGGCGCTCTTTGCTCTTGTAGCGTTCATGAGAACCCGAAGTAGAGTGTCCCTGAGGTTGGGTAAGTTCATCAACATGTACGAGGCACGGTATGTGCTTTTCTCGTGCAAGATTTACAGCTTTTTGGTAGGTTTCGATCAATGCAGGGTAATCCCAGCCTTTTACAGTTAGGATTTCAATTCCCGGTTCGTTTTCGTTCCTTTGAAATCCGGCAAGCACTTTAGAGATAGACTCCTTGGTGGTGTGGTATTTTTGAGGGACAGATATACCATAATAATCATCCCAAACAGACATTACCATAGGGATTTGAAGTACTCCGGCAGCATTCATAGCTTCCCAGAAGTGGCCTTCTGAAGTGGAGGCGTTTCCTATCGTTCCGAAAACCACTTCATTCCCATTGATGGAAAAATCTTTCAGATCCTTTAGTCCCGGATTGTTTCGGTACAATTTTGAAGCCCACCCGAGTCCAACCAGTCTTGGCATTTGGCCGGCAGTACATGAAATATCAGAAGAGCTGTTTTTCATGTCTGTCAGCGTCTTCCATTCGCCTTTGCTGTTGATAGATCTGGTGCCGAAGTGGCCATTCATCATTCGTCCGGCAGAGGCGGGTTCTTCGGTTACATCTGTATGAGCGTAAAGCTGTGCAAAAAACTGCTGAGAAGTGGTTTGGCCAATGGCAAGTAGAAATGTCTGATCTCTGTAATAGCCTGATCTCCAGTCACCATTTTGAAAGAACTTAGCTTTGGCGATCTGAGCAATCTCTTTTCCATCTCCGAAAATTCCGAATTTGGCTTTTCCCATGAAAACCTCTTTTCGGCCGATTAAGCTATCTTCCCGGCTTTCGATAGCTAGTGCATAATCTGCAAGAATTTCCTCTTTCTTCAAGTTGATTTTCTTTTTCGTTTTTACAGCGCTCATTTAAGTGGGGTTTGGGGTTAATGATGTAAAAGAACACCTACAAACTTAACCAAATTGAGTGAATTTTTGATCCGATCAACGATAGAAAGTTCCTATTAGCTGGAATTCAAACGATTTCATGTGATATAAAATTCTGTAAAATATAATTAAGCAAAATAATGTATCGCATTTGATTAATTACGGATACTAGTTGTATCGAATTTTTATTGGGTAAAAATTATGTGATTTTGGGCTTTTATCTTTGCTGAACAAATAAATTAAACGACCCAGAATTATGATTATCGGCGTACCAAAGGAGATCAAAAATAATGAGAACCGTGTGGCCCTAACTCCGGCAGGAGCTAAAGAACTTACCAAGTTCGGACACGAAGTTTATGTACAGTCAACTGCTGGTTTAGGCAGTGGATTTAGTGATGAGCAGTATAAGGAAGCTGGTGCAAAAATCCTGGCAACCATTGAGGAAACTTATGGCATTGCCGAAATGATCATTAAGGTAAAAGAGCCCATTGAGCCCGAGTATAAACTCATCAAGAAGGATCAGTTGGTGTTTACTTACTTTCATTTTGCTTCTTATGAGCCATTGACCAAAGCCATGATGGCAAGCGGAGCAGTTTGTCTTGCTTATGAGACCGTGGAAAAAGCTGACCATTCATTACCTCTTTTGGTGCCTATGTCTGAGGTGGCCGGTCGTATGGCGATCCAGGAAGGTGCCAAGTATTTGGAGAAACCTATGGGTGGACGTGGTATTTTGCTGGGAGGTGTTCCTGGTGTTCGTCCGGCCAAAGTGTTGATTCTTGGTGGAGGTGTAGTTGGAACCAACGCAGCAAAAATGGCAGCAGGTATGGGCGCTGATGTGACTATTATGGATGTGAACTTGCCTCGACTAAGATACCTGGATGATGTGATGCCTGCCAATGTGAACACTTTCATGTCCAATGAATACAACATCAGGGAAATGATCAGTTCTCATGATCTGATCGTTGGAGCTGTGTTGATTCACGGAGCAAAGGCACCTCACCTCATCACCAGAGACATGCTGAAGGATATGGAACCAGGAACAGTATTGGTAGACGTGGCAGTAGATCAGGGTGGCTGCATTGAAACCTGTAAGCCGACGACTCACCAGGATCCTACCTATGTGATTGACGATGTGGTTCACTACTGTGTGGCCAATATGCCGGGAGCAGTGCCTTACACTTCTACTCTGGCTCTTACCAATGCTACTTTACCATATGCTATACAGCTGGCAAACAAAGGATGGAAGCAAGCATGTAAAGACAACAGAGAATTGCTGATCGGTCTGAATGTGGTCAATGGTGAAATTGTGTACGAAGGAGTGGCTAAAGCATTTGACTTGCCATTCTCACCTGCTGAGAAATTTCTTGATTAATTGTTAGATAAAAAGATTCTTGAAATGCATCAAACGGGAGACTGTTTGGTGCATTTTTTTTTGCTTTTCAATCCAGGTTGGATAATTCTTGAATGTCAACGATTGGATCAATTTGTGATTGGATGAATACCAGAGGTTGGCTATTGAGTAAAAGGATTATCGAGTTTGATAGAAGATGAACAGATTGGTGAGAGGTAAGATTCGTTGAATCCAAGAGGTTATCAATCTTTTAAGAACGTGTGGATATCAGGAGTATTCAAACTGGATATATCGTATTGAAATAAAGGTGTTGTAGGGTGAAATAACTGTTTGTAATGTTACCACAAAAAGTAATTCATCATGAACAAGTATACCGCATTACCCATGAGCCTGTCTGAACTAGCTGATGCCTATCAGGTCAGTAATAAGGTTATGAAGAAATGGCTATCACCACATGAGTCATTAATTGGTCAACGCGTTGGACTGCTCTGTAATCCCAAGCAAGTGCTGATTATCTATGAATGTCTTGGTTATCCTCCCAATATTTCTAATCAAAATCAAGGCTAATTAGAGTTTGTCTATAAAGCTGCGTTACGCCCGCCTTGACCGGACGGGCAGTCTTGCGCCAAAAACACTCCACTTCGGACCGATTTACCTCGGAAAACTCCGTTTTTTGGCACTTCACACCTTTGTGCCGTAGCACTGTCGTTATGCAGGCACACCTGTGTGCCGCAATTCAATGTAGGTACAAGCCTTGCCAGAGAACTTTCTAACTCAAACTCTGAGTTTATGGACAAGCACTAATACACGGTTTATTTGATTGAATTTGAACCATACACTCCTCATACACTAACTATGCTTTAGGTATGGAGTATCTATACACTATCTATGGACCATATCTCATCCTGAAATTTTACCAATGAGTTTCAGTGAGGGAATGGCCCCCTCTGTCAACAGCTTGCCAGCATGTTGACATCTCCCCCGATGGGCCCAAAGGGGGAGAAGAGGTTTGGTGATCGGTCGGTGGGTGAGTGATCGGCGACCCCTCTGTGTCTCCCCTCTCATCGTGCACCACGATGAAGGGAGAGTGCCTTCGATATTTCGGTGTGGTCATGTCTGCACATGCCTAGCTGTTACAAATATTTTAATAGTTCTTCGACTAGTTTGAAAACCGTGGTTGAAGATTCTTCTATGGCAGGGCTTTGATGATCTAGAAGATTGTAGTTGCGTTTTGCGCGTTCTATGGCTAGTATTTTACGTTCTTTATGGGTTTGATCGTCTTTTCCATCCAGAATTTCAAACATTTTAGATGAGACTTTTTTATCTCCTTTACCAGAATAGCTTGCTCCAAAGAAACTTAGATGACTGTTGATCTTTTTATCGTATTCATCTCTATGCATTCCGGCACCCTGGTGATCTTCAAAATGCAAGATGAACCAATACTCAAAAGCCTGGTTAGAATATGCTACTCCAAAATTTTGTGCATCCGCCATATCTATTGCATTGTTAAAATCATTCGCATCAAAGTCATCCTTATCAAAAACACACCATACCTGGTCATATTCTTTTTCCTTACTCAGCTGAGTTGCCCTGTTTACCAATGATACTGTGTTGTACCCTTCACCAACTGGCTTTATTGTAGCTGAAGACAATCTAAATTGGTGGAAGTAAGAAGGCTCGGTGTTTTTTCCTTCGCAAACAATAAGAATTGTTGGGTTTGGAACCTTATGGGGATCCTTTCTGGATAGAATAGGTTCACCTCGTCTTCTTGCTTTAGCTTCTAATTGTCGCTGTTTATGTTGTTCCCGAGCTGCATCCTGTGCGGCTTTCTTATTCTTCATTTTCATCAGTTACCAATTCATTTTGGTGAGATAATTGATCAAAGAAGTTAAGGAAAGGTATAGCACCATATTTTCCGCGCAGATAGTTCTCTTCAAAAGGTTCTGATTTTCTTACTTCATCTGATTTAAAATCTCCAAGAGAATAGATTTTTGCTGCCCCAAACTTATCTTTTTGGGTAAACCATACCTGATCTCTTCTGAACAAGCCAGAGCTAAGGAGGTTGGTATCATGTGTGTTGAAGATTAATTGGGCATTTTTAGGGTTATGCTCTTTTGAGTTGAATAATGAAATAATTTTACATACCAAATTGGGATGCAATTTGGAATCTAATTCATCAACTATCAAAGGATATCCATTTTCAAGGCAATCCAGAATAGGTCCTGTTAAGGCGAAAAATTTTCGGGTACCAGAAGATTCATTCTCTTGCATGGAGAAGTTAACTTTTCCAGCGGGTTTTCCATTTTCATCATATCGTTTATGGAAAGTAATGGTGTCCGAAATAAATTTTGCTTCTCCTTCTTTGGATTTTTTTAGGATATACTCTCTTACTTCCTTAGGCATATCTTTTGGAAGATTGGAAAGGTCCAACATCTCAATACTCAAGTCATCAATACCTAAATCAGCAGCTTTTAGAAGTTCGATTATTTTGGGTTTATAATTAGGCTCATTTGTTTTGAACATTGTGTATCCTTCATAACCTTCTTCTTTTAGCCCTGAGATGGTTGCCAAGTCATTGAACCAGTCTATTACGTTGGAGGAAATAGGTTCGTTGAACTGAGCTGCGACAGAAAGCAGGAGAGCATTGTCTCTAATCATGCCTTCACGAACCAATGTTGTACCTCTTGAGAAAACTCTTGAATGTGTTTCGAAATTTTGATAGTCTCTGTAGAAAATTTCTACTTCTTTTGTTTTGGGTTTGTGAAACAACCATTCTGCCACGACTTGTTTTCTATTTACTTCGAATCCATAGCGGTATAATGTGCTTTGATGTGAAAAAACCACTTCAAACTCAGAGGGTTCGTTTTCACTTTCTGTATCCAGTTGAAAAGGCATGATGTCAATGGGTTCTCCTTTTTGACTGTCTTTGGAAGAAGTGATTACAAAGCTTTTCATAAATTGAATAGCCTCAATGAATTTACTTTTACCACTAGCATTGGCTCCATAAATAACTGCGCTTTTCAGGATTCTCAGATTAAAAGGGGGCCCATCAATGATGTTGTCATTAGTTCTCGAGTCTTTGTCATAGTTAGAGGCTACCATACTTAGCACAGACCTTTCACGAAAAGTCTTGAAATTTCTAACAGTAAACTGAATTAACATAATAAAGATATTTTTCGCGTGTTTTGTGTAAAAATAAGCTTTACTATGCAATAAGTTGAATTATAAATTTATAATTCAATAAATAGTTCATTATTTACTCATGCTGAAAAAGAAATTGGAAGAGCAAGCAGTTCGTTCGGCACCCTTCGACAAGCTCAGGGTGACTTTCATACGGCAGACTCAGGAGGACAATCCTTTGGCAGGCTCAGGAGGACATCACTTTTCCAGACGAAACTTATGCATCAATCCTTCTACCTCATAGGTAATGTCCAGGGAGTATTTATTACAAATCTCCTTGACGATAGATAATCCAATGCCGGTGGACTCGGGTTGGTTGGATCCTTTTTTGAAGATTTCAAACATAGATTTTGGATCGGTAAAAGTACTTTTTCCCATGTTTGATAATTCCAGTACACTTTTGTCAGAATCGACAATCAAAGTGAGCCAGATTCTTCCATTATGAGTACTATGGCGAATTGCATTCTGAACAAGATTTGAAACGAGGATATCCGCAAGCATGGGGTTCATTTGATGCCAAAATGATCCTTTACTTTCAAAGTTTAATTGTATCGATTTATTTTCCAGATAGTCATGGTTTTTGTCAAAATGTTTTTTGAACAAGCCATAGAACTCCACTTGTTCGCTTCCCTCAAATTGGTCGTTTTCTAAACGGGATAGCAATAACAATGATCGGATTACTTTTGAGAGTTTTGTTGAAGACTCGCTGATGTTTTCGAGGAATTGAAAATCCTCCGTAGTGAGGTTTTTACTCTGGAGGATATTTTCAATATTGGCATTTATCACTGATAAAGGTGTCTGAACTTCATGCGATACATGGTCAATGAATTTTTTTTGTTTTCCAAAATCATTATGGATTTTTTCACTCATTTTGGCCACTGTAGTGTTGAGTAACTCGAATTCCTCTATTTGGCTTTTGGGCAAATGCAAGCGCTGTTTTACCTCAGGAGTGTAGCTACTCAGCAGATCAATCGTTTTGTAAAAAGGTGACCATAGACTTTTGGTCAGCACTCTATTGAGTATGGTAAATCCTGCAGCCAGCATAATGGAAAATACCGTGCCCAGCAGGAGGATTGAATACATAATGGCATTGTACTCAACCATTGATTTTCTTAGGGTCAGTTCATAATGTTTGTCCTGAACAGAAATTGTGCAGAATAATTGTCTGTAAGGTTCTTCTTCATCTTCTGTAGGGTCATAGATCATTAAGGTGCTAAACTGATCCTTGATGATCGTTTCATCTTTTGCTTTCTTCAGGATATAATCATCGGACATGTCCAGGAGGTATTGATCCAGGATTTTATCAGTGTTGTAGAGCTGTGAAACGATATAAGCCTTGTCTTCTTTCAAGGATTCATCAGCTTTGTTGGTAATGATTCTTAACAAAAAGAAATAATACCCAATAGCCACTATTACGAACAGGGGCAGTGCTATGTATAAGTAAAGTTTATAGTGCCTGGTGAGGAGTTTCATTTGACCTCAAACTTATAACCAACGCCGTATATATTTTCCAGGTAATCACATTGTCCTGCCTGTAATTTCTTTCTCAGGTTTTTGATATGGGTATAAAGAAAGTCGTATGATCCATAGCTGTATTCATCCGGCCAAAGGTGGTCGGCAATGGATGTTTTGGTGACTACTTTCTCTTTATTGGCAATAAAAAACATGAGCAGATCGAATTGCATGGACGAGAAATTGTGTCTTTCACCATTGAGAAAGACTTCCTTTTTATCCACAATAAGTTTTATTCCACCATACTCCACATGATCAAATCCATGATGCATTCTTCTTCTGAGTAAGGATCGGATACGGGCTTTCAATTCCGCTAAATGAAAGGGTTTGGTGAGATAATCATCCGATCCTATTTCCAACCCTGTAACCTTATCTTCAAGGGAATTTTTGGCAGAAATAATGATGATCCCACATTCAGACTTGTACAGTTTTAGTGTTTTGATGATGTCAAATCCGTCGCCCATCGGGTCGCCCAGCATAAGGTCAACTACTACACAGTCATAAGTATGCAGCGTGATCTGGTCTACGGCATCATGATAGGTATGAGCTGTGTCAATGATATAATCCTCATCTTTAAGATATTCAAGAATTGATCTTAACAGTTTTGTTTCATCCTCAACTAATAGCAACCTCATGTATTGAATTTATTTACTGATCAAATATGCTGTCCAATTCTGATTCAAAACTGATTGTGCCACTCAGATTTGAAACGGAATTATAATTAAAATTTGATCCGAAGAAAGTGCACATCAAATCATTTTTTTGATAGGCAATATGGTCATTAACTAATCACTAATCCTTAAAAGCATGTGGGGTACCTATATTCTATTTTTCATAGGTTTTATCCTTTTAATTAAATCAGCAGACTGGTTGGTGGATGGGGCAGCATCTATCGCCAAAAGGTTCAATATCCCGGAGTTAGTTATAGGTCTGACGATTGTCTCTTTTGGTACGAGTATGCCAGAGTTGATCGTCAACGTGCTGGCCAGTTTTAGAGGTAGTTCGGAATTGGCGATAGGTAATATTTTCGGTAGTAATATTGCCAATATCCTTTTGATTCTGGGAGCCTCTGCAGTAATACGGCCTTTGCCGATCCAAAAGAGCATCTATTTTACGGAAATTCCCATTTCACTGGTTGCTACATTCATGGTAGGGTTTGTAGCCAATGCAAGCCTGTTTGATCAAACCTCCGGATTGGCTATTTCGAGAATTGACGGGTTGCTTTTACTGATGTTTTTTGGTTTGTTTATGACGTACATCTTTGTTGTAAGCAAGGATAAAAAGGAAGATATCTCACCAGTAGAAGAAGATGATCTACAGGTGTATTCGATGACCAAATCAATGCTATTTATTCTTTTAGGAGTAGCAGGTCTTTTTTTTGGAGGAAAATGGATTGTTGATGGAGCGGTATTAATTGCTCATTCACTAGGTTTAAGTGAATCATTTATTGGACTTACTGTTATTGCTATTGGCACTTCCTTACCAGAGTTGGTAACCAGTGTAGTGGCTGCCAGAAAGGGCAAGGCTAATCTGGCTATTGGCAATGTAATAGGATCCAATATTTTCAATATATTTTGGATACTAGGCTTGAGTGCAACCATTAAAGCATTGCCATTTGATACCTCCAATAACCAGGATATTCTAATGCTCGTTTTGGCTAATACGGTCTTGATTTTTGCAGTCATCAATGGTAAAAAACCAGCCATTAGCAGGTTTGAAGGCTTTGTTTTTATAGCTGCTTATTTTTCCTATCTGACTTTTTTGGTTTTCAGAGGGTGATTAACTCTTTTGATTCAACTCTTTCATGCAGTACTTGTAAATTTTAATTTATTCTGTGAAATAATAGGTATTGCCTGGTAGGCTTTCAAAGAAGGGAAGGAAGCTTTTGAGAAGGCCAAACCAAATCTCCTGGTTGTTCTGATCATTGCTGTTGAAAAGGTTATTTTCTATAAGTGGTATCTGAGGTGAGATTTTCCAATTAAAATATTCATTTTGAAATTACTGATGCGTGCCTGTCTGGTGGTAAAGGCACTTCTGTAACTCCCTGCAAATGCTGATTTAATTGCTGTATGTAAATGGTGCTAGACCAGGTTCATCCAGATTACTCTTGACTTTCGGAAATTGAATGTCCACAAAAGCACTACCAGAGTTATCAGGGCGTACATCATGTAATCTATTGAAATACCAATCAATATGCTGAATGAGCATAAGATGAACATTTCGACAATGCATAGCCCATAGCTTACGTACATAGCTCCAGTGAAATATCCAGGCTCTTTTTCGAATCTATGTCCACATTGAGGACAATGTTCATTCATTTTAGGTACTTTGAATAAAAGGACATTTCCAGGATTCTCAAATACCCTTCCTTCTCCACAATTAGGGCACTTTTCGTACATCAGGTTTTCTATTATTTTTTTCATTGGATTGATTTTTATGATTGTAAAGATAGCTGGGTACTGAAGCATTGTTATTGTAGTAAAGTTTCCAATATTTGTACAATTGAGACATTTTGGGTCATATGGGGAAGTTTAGTGTATTAGATATCGGAACGTTTGAGGCGACTGATGATTCGGTTAGCTTTTATTGTAATAGCTTCCAGAAACATCTACAAACTCACCATAAAGTCATAACCGTACCACACAAGCATAATTTTTTTCTCACAGTACTTTTTACTCAGGGGTCGGGTATTCATGAAATAGATTTCGAGCGGTACCCAATCCAATCGGGGAGTGTATTTATGCTCAATCCGGGACAGACTCATTACTGGGAACTGTCACATGATGCTGATGGGATTATTTTTTTTCATTCACAGGAGTTTTTTGATCTGGCATTTTCAGATCGATCCGTTTTTGATTTTCCCTTTTTCTATTCTTTGCTTAACCCATCTTCTTTGTTGCTACCTAAAAAGGAAGCGGCAAGTATCTTTTTACATTTTGAGCAGCTATTAAAAGAATACCTTCAGCCGGGGTCAATGTCATCGCAGATGCTCACCGCACTATTGAGTTGTATTTACATCGAGCTGAGTCGAGTTTATACCAAAATGGAGGGGGAAAGGCTCATAAAGCAGGATGTTTACTCTGAGTATCTGCGGAAGTTGGAAATTCTTATTGATTCACATTATAGAGAGGAAAAGTCACCTTCTGCCTATGCTGAAATGCTCCACATTACTACGCGGCATTTGAATCGTCTCACTCATCAAATGACAGGGAAATCCACCACCCAGCTAATCACCGAAAGAGTACTCCTTGAAGCTAAACGAATGCTGGTACATGATTCTGGTAGCCTCACCAATGTCGCCTGTGAACTAGGATATGAGGATTATGCATACTTTTCAAGACTTTTTAAGAAATGGACGGGTCTCACGCCTTCAACATTCAGTGAAACCTATCGATCATCAAGTGTGAGTCCTGAGTAGGAAATTCAAGGATTTATCAACGGATTTTGTTTTTGTGAAGTAGTTCGATGCTCCTAAAGGTGAGAAGAGTGAATGGTTGCCCTTCGACAGGCTCAGGGAGACTTCTCTTCTCTCGGTCAGTCTCTCTTTCGGTCCATTCAGGAGTAGGTAAATAGAATATCTTTTAATAATCACAGGTTAGATAGATAATAGTCGTTAAACTCTGAAAGTTCTTTCAATTTTAGGCTTGCTCTATCAAATAGCGGATTATGGAATTCCTGAGTAGAAGGGATCACTACCGTTTTCATGCTTGCACTCAATGCGGCTTGCATTCCGGATTTTGAATCTTCGAAAACGAGACATTGGTTGGGTTTGGTGTTGAGTTGTTTGGCAGTCAATAAATAAATGTCCGGAGCTGGTTTGGCTGTTAGCACATCCTCAGAAGACGCACAATAGGTAAAGAAATGCTGAATATTCAGTTTTTGTAATACAGCCGGGATCAACTTTTTTGGCGAGTTTGTGGCCAGGGCGATTTTGAAATTACGATTCTTAAAAAAATTGAGCGTTTCATGAACCCGAGGGCGGGCATCACCTTGTTCAATGATCAATTTTTCCACTTCATTGATCACTTGATTTTCAACTGTTTCTAAACTGTATTCCTGAGTGTCCCATGGCTGTTTTGAATACCAAAATCGCGTAACTTCATAAGTGGACATTGTGGCAGTTTCAGCTGTATACTGGTTGGAGACATTTACGCCAACAGCTGAAAAGATTTCTTTTTCGGCCTTTGCCCAAAAGGGTTCTGAATCAATAAGCAGTCCGTCCATGTCGAAAATTACAGTATTGAGCATCTCTTTTTATTTCAAACTTAAGCAGAATGAGTTTTTATCCTCCTTCGCATTCCGCTTAACCTCGTGATAGCAACCGGGCCAGCTGTGAATTAAGTTTTTCAGATGAGCTGTATTGGAAATATTGCTCGAGTGTGACTTACGGTTTTAATACCTTTTATTGGGGTGAAGCTTTTACTTCTTTTGGCAATCAAAAAACAGTTATCTCAAGCAGTACTGGTTGAATAATTTGTTTTTTATAGTTAGTTATACCTTATTATCCTGATAGGAAGTGAGACTTTTGTTTTGACTTAGCGGGTAAAAGTTTTGTGTTATCACTTTTTGGAAAGGGTCATTTAATATTCACAGGGAATCCTCATTTTGGACATGTAATAACACCTTCCACATATAGGAAATTATATATCGTTGTTGTTGGAAATATATCTTCTTTTCACATCTTCTTTAAAATATTGATATTACTAATACTATCCTCAGATCAATTGGGCGTAGAATGATTGTGTCTGCTCTCATTGATTATTTATTGATAAGATATGCTTATGGATTTTGACCCCCCCTCTTAATGATCATAATTACCCCTGATCCTTTTTTCGATAGGGCTACTTTTGATCATAAAGATTTAATCAAACTAAACTAAGTAGAATAATTATGCGAAATTTTAAGAACGCAACTGTCGGGTGCTTGCTGTTGATATTCATAATATCCTGCAGTGAGGGGGATGGTATTAAGGTTGTTAAATCAGCAGCTCCGAAAGCTAGTTTCACAACAAATATCAAGGATTTGAAGGTTGTATTTGAAAATACAACAACGAATGGAGTTTTCTATCAATGGGATTTTGGTGATGGAAGTACTTCTACAGAAACAAATCCTGTTCATACTTATGCAACGGATGGTGATTATCTTGTCAAATTGAGTGTAGTTGGTGGACCCGGAAATCTTCCCGTTATGGATTCATCTATAGTGTCGGTGAAATTTTCATGGACAGATGTAACTGCTACTTATTTGAAAAACCCTGGTTTTGATACCGACTGTACGTATAAGGTTGGTGGTACTGAGGTGGTTGGAACAACATCACCTCCTACTACTAATCCAGTTTCAGATTGGACTGTAGGAACTTCTGAAAGCTGGGGAGTGGCTGCATCTGTAGAGTATGGATGGAATGGTACATTCAATACTAGTAGTGCTCCAGCTTCTGGCTCAGATGGTTCTAGTGGATCTGGTCATGGGGCCATGGCTATGAGTATAGGATGGAGTGGTACTATTACCTATACTCAAGAGGTTACTTTGCCAGCTGGGTTATATTCCATTGAAGTTGTAAGCTTATTTACTGGTACTGACGGTGATATTGATTCAAACCTGACTGGTTGGAGTGGGAGTGATGGTACTACCGCATTTACTCAAGATATCCACAGGGATATGATAGATGTATGGGACACTACTTATGTTTCATTTACACTGGATGCTGAAACTACCGGAAACATACAGGTAGGTCATAAAGCACGCAATGCTGGTACAGGTTCCAATCCGAAAATTTTCACTGATTACATAAAATTAAGGGTTCACCCCGAATGATTAAGGGTGAAATTCAAGCTTTGGAAGATGATACTAACATAATGTTCGGCTGATCCAAAGTCTGTATTGACTAAAGAACATAAATCTTTCTCAATGTTGTAAATCAAGTTTTTCGTGTAAATACTTGGTGAATTTGAAATAAATAAAATTCTTCATATGTACTTTGTAAAAGCCTCTGGATTAGGTTCTGGAGGCTTTTTTATGAATTCATATTGTTTTTTTAGGTGATTTATCTGAAAAATGAGAAAAGAAATTTGTTTCATTTCAGATAAAACAAACGGTAAAATGCAAATATGTTGATAACAAGGGAGGCTAGTGATATCATATCAGTGACAGAGTGCTTGCGAATTCGTAATACAAGTATTGAAGTACGCTATGCGATGTGAATAGTTTAAAGCTGATACACCTTCAATGTGTAATTGATTTTCATTACCCGGGATGTTTATCCTTTGTTAATTTATGTTCAGCAAATAATCTCCTTCACCCTCTTTACTTTTTAATATAAGATGTTGTAAAATCCTTTGATTTAGCAATTATAGGCTTTTTGACCCCTTTTTGTCAATGAATTCCCTATGAATGGACAATAGAGCCTCCCATTATTAGTGCGGTATTTAATTGCTTTACATCACTCGATTTAGGTGGTGTTTGTCCTATCCATTTGATGGTTAATCCAAGCTCACTTAAGGAGAAGAATGAAACCTAAAAAAACAAAGAGAGAATGAGAGAAAAAATGCAGAGCGCGCGCTATAGCAGAATGCTCAGATTTGCGCTAATGGTAATTCTGATGCAGGGTTACTTCAGTTCTTTTGGATTGTCAAATTCAGGAGGGAAGTCTACTGATGATGAACTTATTACGGTTTCCGGAACAATTACAGATGAGAATGGGGAGGGTTTGCCTGGAGCCACTGTTTTTCAGAAAGGCAATTCTGAAAACGGTACTGTGACAGATATTGAAGGAAATTTCAAACTGACTGTTTCGGATGATGCAGTGCTGATTGTATCCTTTGTAGGATATAAAACACAGGAGGTGTTGGTGCAGGGCAAAACCACAATCAAAATATCACTTGAGCCGGATTTTGCTAATCTGGACGAAGTGGTAGTCGTTGGTTATGGAACTCAAAAGAAATCTGACGTAACAGGATCAGTCTATTCTGTCCCCCAGAATAGATTATCGAATTTACCAGTTACCAACCTTTCCCAATCTTTAGAGGGAACTGTTGCTGGACTGAATGTTACCCAATCATCTTCGGTACCTGGAAGCACAGGCTCTATTCAGATCAGAGGTCTTAATTCAATTAACTTGAGCACCAGCCCTTTTATCGTTGTAGATGGCACTCCATTTTATGGAAATCTTCAGGATATCAATACTAATAATGTGAAATCCATAGAGATTTTGAAAGATGCCTCAGCAACGGCCATTTATGGAACCAGGGGATCTAATGGTGTGATCTTAATAACCACGAAAAGAGGAACAAAAGACACCAAGCCGATGATCACTTACAATGCATATTATGGCATTGAAGGTGCGGCACACGTTCTGAAGCCCATGGGTCCGGATGCTTATGTACAGAAGTATCATGAGTATATGACACAAAAAGGGCTGAATCAAACAACCGTGCTTCTGAATAGTGCTGAGATTGATAATTACTATAAAGGTGTTCAAACCAACTGGTGGGATGTAGTCAGTCAAATGGGTAGTATCAACCAGCACAACCTGAGTATCGCAGGTGCTACAGATCGGGTTAACTACATGGTGTCCGGAAACTTCATGAATGAAACCGGTATCATTAAGGGATATGGTTATCAAAGAGTTAACCTTAGGTCCAACCTGGACATTAAAGTGACTGATTGGATGAAAGTTGGGATGAATGCATTTATGTCCAATAACAATTATTCAAGCGCTAGGGCTAATATGTTAATGGCTACATCCATGAGTCCATATGCTACACCTTATGATTCAACCGGAGGCTATAGCATTTACCCTATGTACCCGGAACTATTGTACAACAATCCTTTGCTGGGGCTAACTACTACCAATAACAATAAGGATAAGACCTTATCCGGAACAGGATATATGGAACTTAATCCTATCAAAGGATTAACCTACAGACTTAATGCTACTTATTTCTATCATCCGTATAATCACAGTTATTATAATGGACGAGCAGCCAATGACAAATATGGAACTGCAGATATCTATAATCAGGTTCAGACCAACTGGGTACTTGAGAATATATTGACTTACAGCAAGGATATCAATAAGCATCACTTTGATGTGACAGCTTTGTATAGTGCCCAGGAGAGAGAGTATAATGACTCAGACATACATGCAGTAGGGTTTACAACTGATGCATTGAAATATAATAATGTTGGGGCAGGGACGAATATCACGGCTAGTTCAAATAGCTGGAGAACTGCACTGGAATCCCAGATGCTAAGACTCAACTATGGTTTTGACAGTCGCTACATGGTGACACTAACAGCACGAAGGGATGGGTATTCCGCTTTTGGAGGAAATACATCTAAATATGGTTTTTTCCCTTCTGCTGCTGTTAAGTGGAATATTCACAACGAAAGCTTTTTGAAAGCTATTCCTCAGATCACTCAGATGAGTTTGAGAGTTTCCAGAGGTAGAACAGGAAACTCAAATCTTGATGCTTATGTAACACAAACTACTTCCGGAACAGCACTCTATCCATTTGGAGGAACTGCCTTAGTTGGTACTACTATTAACAATATGGGAAATGGAAACCTGCATTGGGAAACAACAACTTCCAACAACATCGCTCTTGATTTTGGTTTGTTCAAACAACGGGTCAGTGGTACTGTAGAATTATATAAAACAGTTACGGACGGATTGGTGATGAAGCGTCGGATTCCAAACATTACCGGAAACCAGACTATCTGGGCCAACGTTGGTAAAATGCAAAATGCAGGTATTGAGTTGACACTTAATTTGGTTCCTATTGAAACAAGGGATTTTACCTGGAATGTTAGTGCCAACTTTGCTCATTACAACAATAAGATATTAGATCTTTATGGTGACCATAAAAGTGATACCACAAACCAGTGGTTTATAGGGAAGTCACTCAAGGCAGTGTACACTTACAAGAAGGAAGGTATTTGGCAAGAGGGAGAAGACAACAGCAGAACAGATCCTACAGCAAAGCCAGGTTACATCAAGTTTGCTGACATCAATCATGATGGTAAAATTGATGCCCATGATCGTATGTATCAAGGAAATGGACTGCCTAGATGGACAGGAGGACTTACTAACACATTTACTTACAAAAACTGGAGTTTACTTGTTTTCTTACAAACCTCTCAGGGAGTGTTGAAGACCGACCAGGACCTTGCCTATGGAGATGAAATTGGCCGTAGAAATATTCCGGCTCAAGTGGGTTATTGGACTCCTCAAAACAAGAGCAACACATGGCCATCGCTGGTTTACTTCAATACTTATGGATATTCCTATCCATACTATGCCAATTATGTTCGACTCAAGAATGTTAGGATTAGCTATGATGTAAAGGCACCGGTTCTTGAAAAACTCAAGATTCAAAAATTAAAGGTGTATGTGGCAGGCATGAACCTGTACACTTTCACCAAGTGGATAGGATGGGATCCTGAAAGTAGTCAGGCTCCTAGAGGATCAGGAGACTGGACTAACAACTATCCGGTGGTTAGAACCATTTCGCTTGGTATAAATGTCACATTGTGATACACATAAAATCATTGAAATCATGAAAAAATATATCAATATACTTTTAATTGGATTGTTCTCAGGAATGACGGCATGTGGCCCCCATTTTTTAGATGAGACTGTTAGGTCTAATTATTCTCCGGAAACCTTAACGGATCAGTTGGGATTTGAATCGAGTTTGATCGGACTGTACAACAAATATAGTTTTTGGTGGACAAGAAGCGACCGTCAAGGTTGGTTAGCAGTTTGGCAGGATGGAACGGATATTACCTGGCCCACGCAACCCCAGGGAGAGGAGACTCCTTTTTATCAATATAACTTGTTGAACTCAACTAATAGTGCAGCATATTGGGTATGGACCTGGGCATACAATATCATCGAAAATGCCAATTCCATCATTGAAAATGTTAACAATCCGGATCTGGTAAGCGCTGATCTTACAGCGGAACAGAAGCTGGCTATTGAAGCCGAAGCACGTTTTTTCAGAGCATATATGTATGATCATCTGGCTACTCTCTATGGAGATGTTCCATTGGTTACCGAGAGGATTACAACTCCAAAGCTGGATTTTGTAAGAGCTCCTATTGCTGATGTCAATAAGCAAATTGAAGAGGATTTACTTTTTGCAGTTGCCAATTTGCCAGATGTGGATAAGACAGTAGAGGAGGCGCGTGTTAACAATATGGTGGCCAGTCAGCTATTGGCCAAGGTGTATCTGAGAATGAACGAACCTGCGAAATCTGAGGAACAAAGCCTTAGAGTAATCAATAGCGGTAAATATCAATTGGTCAATGCACGCTATGGAGTTAAAGCAGATCAGCCGGGAGACCCATTTGCTGATATGTTCATCATGGGGAATCAAAGAAGATCACAGGGAAATACTGAAGGAATCTGGGTATTGGAACAAGAAAACCCAAATACCGTGCGAGGTGGTAGCACTGACAATCCACAAACGCGCAGAGTATGGCAGGCTGCTTACCACAATGTTGTGGGAATGATTCCTTGTGATTCATTGGGTGGCCGTGGATTGGCTAGAGTAAGGCTTAACAACTGGGTTATTCACGATTTATATGATGCAGGTGATATGCGTAATTCTAAGTATAATATCAAAAAGGACTTTTGGTACAATGATCCTGATCATCCTGAGCTTTATGGTAAAAAAGTTCCTTTAAATACTTCAGATACGCTCTATTATGTTTGTCCGTACACCATGAAATGGGCACAATTTGATCCCCATGACATCTTTGGATATGGCGACTGGAAAGACTTTATCATCATGCGGCTTGGAGAAACCTACCTGCTTTTGGCTGAGGCGAGATTTATGCAGGGTAATAACTCCGGTGCAGCTGATGCTATCAATGCTTTAAGAACAAGAGCAAATGCTCCACAGGTAACAGCATCTCAGATCAATCTTGATTTTATTTTGGATGAAAGAGTGAGGGAGCTGGTAGCCGAAGAAAACAGGCGAATGGAGCTCATGAGAACGGGGACCTTGATTGAGAGAGCAAACAAACACAATGCACCAGGTACTGCACCTACACCGGTGATGGAAATTCAAGGATTGAGTAAAACGAATCTTTTGTTTCCAATACCAAATGGCGAGATTCAATTGAATACTGGAGCAAATTTGACACAAAATCCAGGTTATTAACGATTTCTTCATAGTTCGGTACAGGGAGGCGGGTTCGAAACCCGTCTCCTTATTTTTATTAATAATAGAGGTTATTCTACGTGACTTACTCAAAACTGCTAGTTATTGGATTGTTTGTATACCTATTGTCCGGTTGTCAGAACAAGGATTTGAATTCTGACATTCCTGGATATCGCTTGATCTGGCAAGATGAGTTTGATCATGAAGGTCAGGTGGATTCTACAAAATGGTCCTTTGAAAGCGGCTTTGTGAGAAATGAGGAATTGCAGTGGTATCAACCAGACAATGCATTTTGTGAAAAAGGACTCCTTATTATTGAAGGAAAGCAAGAGCAGGTGATCAACCCCAGCTATGATTCCACTAGCAGCAACTGGAGAAAAAACAGATTAGTAGCACCATTCACCTCATCCAGCATAAATACTAAAGGAAAATTCAGTTTTCAATATGGTTTGATGGAAGTCAAAGCCAAAATAAACACCTCATCAGGAATGTGGCCAGCTATCTGGACACTGGGAATTGAAAAGCCATGGCCAGCCAATGGTGAAATCGATGTAATGGAATTTTACAGAGTTCTGGATCAACCAGTCATTCTGGCCAATGCCGCTTGGAAAGGTGTAGACAGGACGAATTGGGATAGTGAAAGGATTCCTTTATCGAGATTTTTAGATAAGGACTCTTCATGGACCGAACAGTTCCATGTGTGGAAAATGGACTGGACCAAACAATACATCAGACTCTATCTTGATGAGGAGTTGCTCAATGAAATTCCTTTAGACAGTACACTAAATAGCGATGGATTTAACCCATTTCGTCAGCCTCATTATGTGTTGTTAAATCTGGCGATCGGTTCCAATGGAGGCGATCCTTCCAGGAGTCAATGGCCTGGCCGATATGAAATCGATTATGTAAGAGTTTACAAAAGAGAAGAATGATTCAACTAATACAAAGACTAGCCTATACATTCATACTGATTGCAATCCATTATGCAGGGTATGCCCAAAATGAAATAACTCCTGGTGCATTGTGGCTTGATACTGATGGAAAATATATCAATGCGCATGGAGGAGGTGTCTTAAAACATGAAGGCATTTATTACTGGTATGGTGAGCATAAAGGAGATAAGAATAATGCTTATGTAGGAATTACCTGCTATTCTTCAATGGATCTTGTTCACTGGAAAAATGAAGGTGTGGCTTTGCCAGTATCGTCTGATCCGGATTCAGAAATTACCAGTGGCAGTGTAATGGAACGGCCAAAAGTAGTTTACAATCAAAAGACCCAAAAGTTCATCATGTGGTTTCACCTGGAGCTCAAAGGGCAGGGTTACAGTGCTGCCCGTACGGCCTTGGCAATATCAGATAAGCCTTCAGGACCATTTATCTATCAGCAATCATTCAGACCAAATGCAGGTCAATGGCCAATCAATTTTAAGGAAAACTGGAAATCTTCGAAACCTGGTGAAGATAGTTTGAAGTGGTGGTCTGACGATTGGTATCAAGCAGTTAGGGAAGGGCTTTATGTACGCCGGGATTTCGAAAAGGGTCAGATGAGTCGGGATATGACCATTTATGTGGACGAAGATGGTACTGCTTATCATGTGCACGCGGCTGAAGAGAACCTTACCATCCATATTTCTGAACTCACAGATGATTATCAGAACTTTACTGGTCGCTATGTGACAGTGGCTCCAGCGGGCCATAACGAAGCGCCAGCTATATTCAAACGTAAGGGATACTATTACATGATCACTTCCGGTTGTACGGGTTGGGACCCAAATGCGGCTCGTTCTTTCAGAGCCCAATCGATGTTTGGTCCATGGGAGCCACTTGGCAACCCTTGTATAGGAGATCAAGCGGATCTCACTTTCGAATCTCAGGGTACCTTTATTTTACCCATGCCCGGCAAGCGGAATGAATTTATATTTATGGCTGATCGCTGGAGACCTGAAAATCCAAAAGATGGTCGATATGTGTGGTTACCATTAAAAGTAGAAGGAGGAAAACCTGTATTGCAATGGTATGATGAGTGGGAAATAAATGAAAATAAATGAACATATTTATCAAGACTACACTTTCGATTACGCTGCTGAATTTTGTTTTAGTACAGAACATCAAGGCACAATCGAAATCTGAGACAAGTGAGGGGCGAGCTTATTTTGTGTCTTCTTTACAACGAATAGCGGATCCTGTTTTGGAGGCGGTTAGTAAAGGAAAACTAAAAGCAAAAATGCCCATCGAGACCGCAGAAGTAGAGTGGGGCAAGCGAGCGGATTTTGCTCACCTGGAAGCTTTTGGAAGATTGCTTTCGGGAATGGCTCCCTGGCTGGAACTGGGACCTGATAAAACAACTGAAGGTAAGCTTCGGGAAAAATACATTCAACAGGCAATTAGTGGGATTAAGTATGCGACTGATCCAAAATCTCCGGATTTCATGAATTTTAATCAAGGCAAACAACCAGTAGTAGATGCAGCTTTTTTGGCACAGGCACTGCTAAGAGCACCTAATCAACTTTGGGGACGATTAGACAATGAAACCAAAGTTAACCTGGTAGAAGCACTGAAATCATCAAGAAGTATTACTCCTTATTATAGCAACTGGTTGTTGTTCACAGCGATGATAGAAGCGGCGCTGTTGAGGTTTGATGAAGAAGCTGATCTGGTGCGTATTGACTATGCCATTAACAAACACATGGAGTGGTATCTGGGAGATGGAATGTACGGAGATGGTGCTGAGTTTCATTGGGACTATTACAACAGTTTTGTGATTCAGCCAATGATGGTAGATATTATGAAAGTGCTTGTGGACAAAGGGATTCGAAAGCCGGAAGAATATGAAAGAGTGCTTCATCGGACCCAGCGCTATGCAGCAATTCAGGAACGGTTGATCTCTCCTGAAGGGACTTACCCGCCGATTGGCCGCTCACTGGCTTATCGATTTGGGGCATTTCAGGTGCTTTCGCAAATTGCATTGCTGGAAAAATTACCGGAACAGGTAGCTCCGGCTCAGGTCAGAGAAGCGCTTCGGGCTGTAGTGAAACGTCAGCTGGAAGCTCCGGGGACGTTTGACGAGGATGGGTGGCTGACCATTGGTTTTTGTGGGCATCAAAAAAATACCGCTGAAGGTTATATCTGCACCGGGAGTTTATATTTATGTTCCGAAGCTTTTTTGGTATTAGGGCTTTCGCCTGAGAATGAATTTTGGACCAACCCACCAAAAGACTGGTCACAAAAAGCCATCTGGAATGGCCAACCTATACCTATTGATCATGCTGTCAGAGATTAAATCAGAATGAGAAGAACATACATACTACCAATCCTTGCTGTGTTTGTACTGATGAGTTGCAGCCATCCAGCGAAAAAGGAAACAGCTCCCAAGGATTTACAACAAATTTGTGAGACGAACTTTGATCTTGCAGTCAGCCAGTATGAATACATGGCTAGCTTGCTGGCACCTGATCAGTTTCCAAAAACTTTTGAAGACGACACGCTTCATACCAGTGGATCAGGTTGGTGGTGCAGTGGTTTTTATCCAGGAACACTGTTATACCTCTTTGAGCATACGGGAGATTCTACCCTGTTGAATGAAGCTTACGGAATCCTCAAGGTATTGCAAAAAGAGCAGTACAACACGCATACACATGATTTAGGGTTCATGATGTATTGCAGTTTTGGTAATGCCAATCGTATTAACCCGGATTCTACTTATCAGCAAATTCTGGTGAATAGTGCCCGATCATTGTCTACCCGGTTTGATAAAAAAGTAGGAGTGATCAAATCATGGGATTCAAAACCAGAAGACTACCTGGTGATTATCGACAACATGATGAATCTTGAGCTACTATTTTGGGCGACTCAACAAACGGGAGATTCTTCGTTTTATGACATTGCAATTACTCATGCCAATACCACTATCAAGAATCACTTCAGACCAGATTACAGCTCTTATCATGTGCTGAACTACGATCCGGAGACAGGTGAGGTACAGGAAAAGATGACGGCTCAGGGTTATTCTGATGAATCTGCGTGGGCAAGAGGTCAGGTCTGGGGACTCTATGGATTTACGGTAATGTATCGTTTTACCAGAGATGAAAAATACCTGGAACAGGCCAAGCATATCGCTGAGTTTTTACTCAGTCATCCCAATATGCCAGCAGATAAGATCTTGTATTGGGATTTTAATGCTCCGGATATTCCCGATGCTAAAAGAGACGTTTCGGCCACAGCGGTAATGGCTTCTGCTTTTTTAGAGCTCAAGGATTATGTAGAGGAAGATTTCAGTAAAGTGCTGGCTGAAACATCTCGTCAGGTTATTACTAACTTATCTACTCCAGAATATCTTTCCGCCCCGGGTACAAATGGTGGATTCCTGCTCAAGCATAGTGTTGGGCATATTCCTCAAGGCACGGAAGTGGATGTACCGCTGACGTATGCAGACTACTATTTTGTGGAAGCCATGCACCGGTTGTTTCCAAAGGGCAACTAGAAAATTAAAATAGGATATCAAATGACAAGATTTCTGCCTATATGTGTGTTGTTGATGTTTTTTACAATATCCTATGGTCAGCCTTTGGATCGCTCAGATATTGTGGTGTCAAGCAATGCACCTGTAGCTATCAAAGTATTGGAATCTGGTCATTGTTTCATAGACTTTGGTAAGGCATATTTTGGAACCATTTCCATAAAGGCTGATATCGGACAGGAGGATTCTCTCGTAGTTCACTTAGGAGAGAAACTATCGAAAAAATACGCTGTAGCCCGAAATCCCGGAGGAACCATTCGCTATCAAAAGGTTTTGGTAAAATCTCTTGAAGAGGGAAAGCAATACAGAGTGCCTTTAAAGGCTAATCAACGTAATACCTCAGGAAATGCCATTTTACTTCCGGATTCTATCGGGGTTGTGATGCCTTTTAGGTATTGCGAGATTGAGAATCTTCAGATTCCAATAACTGATCTGGAGATAAAACAGATTGCTTATCATTATCGGTTCAATGATGAGGCAGGGACTTTTCATTCATCGGACACCGTGTTGAATGCCATTTGGAATTTGTGTAAACATACCATTAAAGCAACCAGTTTTACCGGCTATTATATCGATGGTGATCGGGAGCGTATTCCTTATGAAGCAGATGCTTATATCAATCAACTGAGCCACTATTGCCTTGATACTGCTTATTCAATAGCTCGTCGTACCAACCAGTATTTTCTTCAAAACCCTACCTGGCCTACGGAGTGGATTCTTCATCAAGTTATGCTTTTTTATGAGGACTATTTATATACAGGAGATATCATTATTCTTCGTGAGCATTATGATGAACTGAAGCTCAGAACCCTCTCGGTATTGGAAGGTGAGGGTGGTTTAATCAGTTCAAAATCTAACAACCTGACCGATAGTCTATTGAAGGAATTGGGCTTTGATAATCCTAAAGCTCGGTTGAATGACATTGTAGACTGGCCTCCAGCTCAGAGGGATACTGGTTGGAAGCTGGCCACTGCTGAAGGTGAGCGGGACGGCTATGAAATGGTTGATGTTAATACGGTGGTCAACGCCTTTTACTATCATGATTTAAAACTAATGAAGCTCATAGCGGAGGCTTTGGATGAAAAGGAAGATGCTCAATATTATCAAATTAAAGCAGAAAATGCTTACCAGGTTTTTAATGATAAACTCTTTGATAAAGAGCGTGAGGTCTATGTGGATGGGTTGGGATCAGAGCACGCTTCCCTTCATTCCAATATGTTCGCTTTGGCGTTTGATCTGGTACCAGAAGAACATCAACATTCAGTCATTGAATTCATCAAATCCCGGGGAATGGCTTGTAGTGTTTACGGAGCTCAATATCTTTTGGAAGGGTTGTACAAGCATGGAGGAACGGATTATGGTTATGAACTGCTTACTTCGGTGGATAATGACCGCAATTGGTGGAATATGATCCGTCAGGGATCTTCCATGACTTGGGAAGCCTGGGACCAAAAATACAAGCCAAACCTTGATTGGAATCATGCCTGGGGCACAGCACCATTGAACATTATCAGCCGATATGTTTGGGGAATCAGGCCAACGAAGCCTGGCTATCAGGAAGTATGCATAAAGCCTCATTTGAATCCTTTGGAATTTGCTGATGTAAGAGTTCCTACCAGGTTAGGTCTGATTGAAGGCAACTATCAGTCGGGTGAAAAATGGGATAGTTACGAGCTGGTTATACCTGATGGCATGCAGGCAGTTTTTGAGCTTTGGGATAATGTAAAAACAGTTCGGTTAAACGGTAAACCTACATCTACAAAGCGTAATCAAATCCAGCTAAAATCTGGCATTAATAAAATAGAACTTAGAATCAAGTGATTAGCAAAATCAGAAATCGGGGGAATAGAGGTAAGCTTGGAATGAGAAGCAATCGGATTTGGTTGATTTCCCTTTTGCTCGGTTGGGGACTGATATCCCATGCTCAGAAGCAACATAAGTTATTTACCCAGCACAAGTTTCACAGACTCAACGAGGAGCAAGGATTGATTGATAATGTGATCAATGACATTGATCAGGATACGTTGGGATATATCTGGGTAGCTACTGACGGTGGGATTTATCGGTACCTCAACAATCAATTTCATTGTTTCAAAAAGGAGCGTTACAGTGACAATACGCTTCCTCATAATATGGTCTATAATATCTTTATTGATGATCAAAACCAGGTTTGGGCACTTACAGGCGGCGGGGTGACTAGATACAATTACGTCACTGATGGACTGGTCAGGTATCAACCGGATATGTTTCGGGAAGGCGTGACAGTCATGGAACAAGATCAGGAGGGTAACTACTTCTTTGGAGGGTATAGTGGTGTGTATTACGATCAAAACGGAGAACTCACCAAACTGCCGCTAAGGGATGATCGAACAGGAGAGGATCTCTCCAATAAGGTGATTTCTGACTTTCAGTTAATTGATGATGTATTGTGGATCATTTTCCGGTATGAGGGTTATGCACGATATGAGCTTAGGACGAATCGTGTGGATTATACAAGTAGCAAAAGTCTTATTGGTAAGGAATATATGGAGATTTTTGATAGTTACTGGGATGGGCAAAGGATTTGGTTTGTTTCCGACTGGGGGCTTTGGTTTATTGCTGAGGAGGAAGATAACACCCTTGCTGTTAAAATAGCACCAGATCTCCCCAAAGATGATTACATGTCCATAACCGAGGATAAAAACCACACATTTTGGATTGGTAGCAGGCAGCATGGTGCATTTTCATTTCGTTATATGGGAAATGATCAAGTTAATTTGCTTGAGCATTTCTTGCCTGAAGAAGGTGATTCTGGTATTTCACACCGAACCATTAGCAGTATTGTCGAAGATAAAAGTGGTTTGATTTGGCTTGGTACTCACAATGGTGGAATAAATGTTTTTAACCCGGATGGAGAGACCGTAAGATCGGTTACGCACCATGGAGATGACTCCAACTCTCTAAGCTATGAGAATGTGTGGGGAATTGCTCAGTCACCACAAGGCAGCATTTGGGTGGGTACAGACGGTAAGGGGATTAATAAACTGGATCCTGTAACGGGTAAGGTGACACACCCAAATTGGCCTGAACTTGAAAAAAAAGCAGTCTTGTCAGCTTTAGAAGATGATCAATCACGTTTGTGGTTAGGTACTTACGAGTCAGGTGTTTACATGGTGGATCTTTCTAATGGAAAAATTCGCAATTTTAGAAAAGGAGATGGTGTGAGTGATATGACAAGGTCAGACATCAGGGAGTTTTATCAATTGCCGGATGGAAGACTCTTTATCGGAGTAAATTTTGGAGGAATCTATTATTTCAATGAAGAGGAACAGACTTTTAGGTTCATGCAGGGATCAGAAGGGTTGGATGTGAGGACTATGGAAGCCGTGGGTTCTCAGCTTTACCTCGGCACTTTCAATGCAGGGCTTATTCATTGTGATCTGGAGCGGTCCCCGAGGCATTTTGAGCATTTATTTAATCACGCAAATGACAAGAAATTGGTGATTAATTCAACTTATTATGAACGTGACACCGTTTGGATGGCTACTAAAGAAAACGGCCTGGTGTCCTATGATATTACGTCAGGTCATTTTCACTATTACCCTGAAGATCATGTGCTAAGGAATATTTCAATATCGGGTATTGCCAATGATTTGGAGGGTAACTTATGGCTCACAACAAACGAAGGAATCTATGCGTATGAGCGTAAAACTCAATCAGTGAAGTTGTTTGATTATAGGGATGGAATCCAGCTGGGGCATTTCAATTATAATTCGATTTTTCTCTCTTCGGATGGTTACCTGGTGGCAGGAGGGATCAATGGTATGAACCTTTTTTACCCGGAGGAGTTGCTTGCCGAAAACCCGGATCTTCAAGTGACTTTTGATGAAATCAAGATTCTCAATGAGAAGATGACTCCAGGTAACTCAGATATTTTTAATGCTGGAAAAAGCATCTTTCTGACCGATAAGATAACTCTGGATCACAGTGCCAATGTTTTTTTACTTAGATATTCTACTCCGGGATTCAGTGAAAGTAAACAGAATAAGTTTAAGTACATGCTGGAAGGATATGATCGTGGCTGGCAATCTAATCATGATTACAATGAAGCGACTTACAAGAATGTCCCTCCCGGTGAGTATACCTTTAAGGTTCGTAGTATTAATAACTCTGTAGATAGTAAACAACTAAAAATTGTGATCGTGCCACCTATTTGGATGACATGGCCAGCTTATATTCTGTATATGTTGGTTATTGGTCTCATCACATGGTGGATCAATCGGTTTAGCAATAGTCGCATGGCTCTGAAACAAAAACTTCAGTTTGAGCAGGAGCTCCGGGAAAAAGAGCAGCATGTGATGGAGGAGAAACTGCGCTTTTACACCAATTTTTCTCATGAGCTTAAGACTCCACTTACATTAATTCAGGGGCCTGTCAATGATTTAATTAAGATTATTGACAATCCTTTACAGCGTCAAAACCTTGAGTTGATTCGAAAGAATACCAAGGTGCTGCTCAAGTTCATTGGACGCATGCTTGAGTTCAGAAAAATGGAAATGAATAAGACTGTTTTGAATGTCGGACTTCAGGATATGACCGTTCTGGCCCAGGAAGAAGCGGAGAGCTTTGCTTATTTGGCTAACCAACGTGGGATAAAATTTGGCTTCTATTGTGAAAATAAATTGGAAGCCTGGGTCGATATTGAAAAAATCCAGATTGTGATTAATAATCTTCTTTCTAATGCCTTCAAGTTTACCAAGAAAGGACAGGCGATTAAATTTGGGGTGTTTCAGGAAGGTGAGTTCTTCATCATTGAAGTGAAAGACGAAGGCGTAGGTATTAACCCAGGTGAGTTGAACAATGTTTTTTCTCCATTTTATCAGGCCAGCAATTCAACAGGATCAGGAGGTACAGGAATCGGGCTTGCATTGAGTAAAAGTTTTGTAGAGCTGCATGGAGGTCGTATTCATGTAGAAAGTAAGCCCAATGAGGGAACAAAATTTCTTGTGAGTTTGCCTCTGGGAAAAGCTCATCTTGAGGGTAAACCTCATGTGCGTTTTATAGAAGTGGTTACTGAAGAAATAGAGACTGATCTACTGAATGAAATGCAGGAAAAGTCTTCTTCAGAAGGTATACTGGATTCTGATAAAGTGGTGCTTGTAGTTGATGACAACAAAGATATTGCTACCTATGTGAGCTCACTTTTTGAGGCCAATTATAAGGTGATTAAATGTGATAATGCATCCGATGCACTGGAGAAATCCATTGAAAGTATTCCTGATATTATCATTTCAGATATGATGATGCCTGGTATGGATGGCTTGGAATTTTGCCGTGAACTTAAAGATAATATTGCTACAAGCCATATTCCCGTCATCTTGCTGACAGCTAAAAACTCCAGTAAGTCCAAGCTTAGTGGATTTGAGGTAGGCGCTGATGATTATATCACAAAACCGTTCAATTCAGAACTGTTGATTGCCAGGGTCAATAATATTCTGGGTAACCGGAAATTGCTTCAGATCAAGTATGGTGTTAATGACCTTTTTGATCCAGCCAGTGCGCAGAATTCAAAAGAAGAGGAGTTTGTTCTTAAAGCGGAAAAAGTCATTCTTGAAAAACTGGAGCAGTCAAAATTCACCGTTCCGGAATTGTGTAAAGAACTAGGGATGAGTCGAACTTCTTTATATCGTAAGGTTAAGTCAATTACCGGTGTATCCATCCAGTTGTTTATCCGAAAAATTAAAATCAAGCGAGCTGCGCAATTGCTGGTAACAGAGGAGAGCACGGTCACCGAAATAGCGTTTTCTTTGGATTTTTCTGATCTTAAATACTTTAGAAAGTGCTTCAAGGAGCAGTTTGATATGACACCATCAGAATATAAAAACTGGCATGAATCAGGAGCAGGCAAGGAACCTTCTGTAGTGATCTAGACATTTTCTAATCCGGACAAGAGATAACAAGTTCAAGTGCGGACAATAATTGCCGGAAACATAGCTCCAAAATTGCTATTGTATTTACTGATGTCCGAGAAAAGGTTTTTCGAAATGAAAGATTAGCCTCCTAATCACCCTTAAATTCCCTAGCCGGGCGCCCCTAAAGGGACAGTTTTCGTTTCTCCCTTCAGTGTAGGGGTAGTTTTGATAAACTGGGAAAACCCTTTTCTCATTTCATTTAAACAGGCTTTTTTTGCTGATTCTGAATTTAGTCGGACGCTAGTAATTGTATTATTAGGTGCCTTTTTGACTCTATCCTAATCCTTCTTTTAGTAGAATGTACCACTGTTTCTTCCTTAATACATCACTAATCAGACATCTCCTCCTTTCTTTAGTATTTAGTCCTTTGTTAAGTTAGAAAAATCAATTTGGTTTACCCCGCCCCATTAGGTCGTGCACCTATAGGAAGTCAAATTGATTTTTGCTTTTCCTTTTAGAGGCGCCCGGCTATGGGCCAAAGGGTTAAAAAAGCAAAGTTGGCAAGGTAGGGTTAGTTCAATTGATTTTTAAGCCTAGTATAGTGCGAAAAAATAAAGCTGCCCCAAACGGGACAGCTTCCTCCTTTCATAATGAATGAGTATTCGCTATTGTTTTACAAATGAAAGGTTGTCAAACTTGAAATCAATTGGATCTTGCTTACTTCCACTTTTAATGACCAAGAAGAATGATGTTGGGGCATCGAATGTGTAGAGGCCATCTTCAGGGTAGTTGCCAGATGAAGTATTATACGTATTGGGGCCTGAAAAATCATAGGTGCCAGCAGCTAGAGGGCTGCCATTCCACGTACTGAATTGAAGCTCTAAATATTGATCACCGGGACTGTAATCCTGGCCATCAACCGGAGCCACTGGTCCAAAAAAAACTTCACACCAGGTATCGGCAATTACGTCTGTTACAATTTCAAATTTTCCGTCCAACTTATATGTGCCGGCATCCACCTTGATTTCCTGGTAAATAGCACCTCCGGCCCATTGGGTTCCGTTAGTTCTGTCCTCACCTTTGATTTCTATTAAACTTCCATTGTCCAGCGTTTTTTCATCAAAAGTGATCCCTGCTCCATTTGTTGTCAACTTCCAGGCAGAAAAATCGATTAACCCCGGATCATAGATGTATTTTACAGTGATGGAATCTGAATATACAGCCGAATCGTAATCGTGATTTTTTACCGTTAAGGTGACCAGATAGTTGCCACTCTCGGTGTATTGATGGGTTGTGCTATCAGCCTGTATGGATGTTGTACCATCTCCAAAATCCCAGGCGTAAAGCCAGGCATTAGTTGTCTTGGTATTGAATTGAATGGTGGAGCTATTTATTTGTGAATAGCTAAAAGAAACTGTCGGTTTTGGAATAGGTTCATCCTTGCTGCACGATGATATAAACAAAGTTGTAGCCGTAAAAAACACAATTGTAAAAAGGCTGCTAAAAGTTAACTTCAATTGTTTCATCTTATTTCTAGTTTAGGTTTTTTCAAACATTTTAGAGTTTCAAAATAAGATGAATAAAGTGGGAGCATAGAGGGATTAGTCGTCCCTATTGAAGGGATGGGTTGTCCAAATTCAGTAATACAGTAGATGAATGAAAATTCAATAGTAAAATTGGACGGATTGTGACTTTTGGGTTTCTCATGGGTTTCTTAATTTTTAAAAGCCTCGATTCAATTTGAACCATCATACAAGAAAAGAGATATACTGAACGTACTGTTATGGGAGTTCAGGAACACCACTTTCAGAGTCTTAGAGATATAGTTGATTTTAGTCTCGGTATTACAATATCAACTCATGAAGATAGGATAACAAATCCCCTGAAAAAGGACTATCAACCCCCGTTGAGGGAAGGTGAGAAGAAGTTATTTTGAAGCTGTATCGAATCACTTTATAATCTAAAAACTGATGGCTCAACTTTTTATCAAAAGTCTCATTTTATTTATGAGACCTCCACTTTTAGTAGCATTGTTCTTATGTTTTACGCAATTTGAAACCCTTGCGCAAACAGATATTACCAGTACCTATTTATCCAATGCAGGGTTTAATACCAATTGTAATTATTCTGTTGCGGGTACCGATACCATCTCTTCAACGGCTCCCCCCACTGCCGATTCAGTTGAAGGTTGGCATTTGATTTCTGCCACTGGTTGGGGGGTATCCTCAACATTTGAGTATGGCTGGAATGGTGTATTCAATGGAGTCACCATACCAACAGCAGGTGCAGATGGGGCTAATGGGGCCGGTCAGGGAGCAATTGGCATCAGTTCAGGATGGAGTGGTGAAATGGTTTATATGCAACCGGTGACTTTACCGGCCGGATTTTATTCGATAGAGATTGTTAGTACTTTCCTGGGCTCTAATACTATTCTGGCAAATCTGACCGGTTGGCAGGGAAATGACAGTACTAGTGTGTTTTCTGACTTTATAAAAAGTTCAAGAATAGGTGTGTGGGATACAACGACGCTTACATTTAAATTGCCCGTGCAAACCTCCGGAAGAATCCAGGTTGGAATTGCAGCGGCTAATTCAGGCACTGGTTCTAACGCTAAAGTGTTCACAGATAATATCAAGCTTATGAGTCTTCCTGTTACAAAGGATGAACTCCAGACTTTGGTTGATTCGGCAAATGTAATATATGATAATCCCAAGCCTGTGCCGAGTGGGTCAACGGCCTATGCAGATTTGAAAACAGCGATCGACGCGGCGCAGGCCGTATTGGATAATGGATCAGCAACTGCAGGAGATATCTTTAATAGCGAAGATTCAATCAAACTCACCATAAAAGCAGTTTATAAAGCCATTTACACTGTAGCGGTAACTCCTGTCAATAATTACACGGATACGCTTACGACTTTGAGTGATAGCATCAAGCTTACAGGTTCAGGGCAGCTTACGCTCACATCTCCTACAAACCCAATCTACAATGGTACTATAGATTTGGCATCTACTGATTCATGGGTATACTTTCAGGATATGCGCCCGTCAGAAGTGGTTAGTGGACCACTCACCTATATGAAAGTAAATTCTGATGATCCGGTTATCAATGGCAATATTCGGCTGGTTCAGTATGATTCAGGCACGATGGTTGTTGCACAAACTCCTGCTTATGAGCCATTGACCGTTTTCATGGAAGAAAACTTTTCGGGGGATTCAATGAAGTTGGGTCTTTATACCTATTACCGACCTGCCGCACTGGGTGTATTTAATGACTCAGTAAAGTCGTTCGTCTTGAAAAGAGGGTATATGGCTACTTTCGCAAAGGATTCACTTGGGACAGGTTACAGTAAGGTCTTTATTGCTGATCAGGGAGATTTGTCCATTAATGAATTACCTGCTGAATTAAGTAATGAAACTTCGTTTATTCGTGTTTTTCCATGGCGATGGGTTGCCAAAAAGGGTAAAGCAGGTAATGCACCTGATACACTTAGATGTTCCTGGTACTACGATTGGGGTCAAGGGCCGGAAACATCTTTGAACACGGAATACGTTCCTATGCAATGGGGATGGGATGACAGTCCCTCATACACTAACTTAAACACACAGAAGGGGTACACCCATGCATTGGCTTTTAATGAGCCTGATCATACAGATCAGGCCAATATGTCTGTTGAAGAAGCAATTGCACTATGGCCAAAATTGCTTGAATCCGGTTTGCGGTTAGGTTCACCAGCACCTTCTGATGGTGGTCGTCAATGGCTTTATGATTTTATTAAACGAGCTGATGAGTTGAATTACCGAGTGGATTTTGTAGCCATTCACTGGTATTGGGGCGGATCCGATGCAGCAGGCTTCTATGGTTTTTTGAAAGATGTCTATGATCATACCCATAGACCAATATGGATTACCGAATGGAACAACGGTGCTAACTGGACATGCTGTCTTCCTACATATGAAGAAGAGAAGCAAAAATTGAAAGAAATGTTTTACATGCTAGATACGACTAGTTTTGTGGAACGCCATGCTTTGTACGAGTGGGTTCAGGATGAAAGAATGTTAATACTTGCTGATACTTTAACTCCGGCCGGGACAATGTTTCGTCATTACAATTCTGGAATGGCGTTCAGACAATCCGGCGCTTACTCACAACCTTTTCATCAGTTGGCAGGAAAAGCAACCGATTTATCTCCTATTGATTCGGATACTGTTACCGTTACACGGATTGCAGGTGAGCCAGATAGTCTGATGTTGTCCTGGACAGCAGGAAATATGGCCCAAAAACACAAAGTCTATTTGGATGGTCAAAAGTATCCCGCTGATGGGTTACGTGTACCTTCTACCATCAGGGCTACGCTTAACCTAGATCAAACTTCTTATGCCTTGATGAATCCTCAAAATGGATACAAGTACATGTGGCAGGTAAATGAGGTGTACAGTGATGGAGTGAACGAAATAGAAAATTTTGGTGATATCATGACGTTTACAGTTGTAGTTGTAACAAAAAACCCACCTCCTGCTGAAGTGTTAGGTTTCGATAGCCCTGATAGAGGTATCAGTATATATCCTCAACCAGTTACTGACGTGTTAATGTTCAAAGGGCTCAAGAAGGATGAGAATGTAAGAATTCTGGATTTAAATGGTAAACCTGTTTTCTATGGAAAAACCGAGGGTAATCAACTGAATATTTCGAACCTTTCAGAAGGGCTTTATATCATGAATATTGACGGCTACAATAAGATTAAGATTTTAAAAGAATAGGTCGTTCTGATAGGGACTTGGTCAGCATCCCATCGATCTTGCTGAAAACACCTTATCTAGCTACTATCGAGCTGAGATTGTCTTAGTAATATCGTGAATAAAAAGAGGCTGTCTCAAAATACTTTTGAGAGGCCTCTGGTTTTTATTTTGAAAGATGGATTAAGACTTAGTTCTTGATCTACGAAAAAATAGGTGAATGAAAAAGGTAATCAGAAAGATGTAAAAAATACGGTTTAAAAATGCTAAAGCCAGATCAATATGTTGACCAAATGTTGTGATAGGAAATATTGGACTATTACCTGTAATGAGCTTATATGAGGTATACATAAAAGCACCTTTGAGACTATGAATAGCAGATTGAGCATGTCCTCGTTCTGTCAAATAGAGACTAACTATCATCACTGATAATATTGCCAGGGCAATTAAGATATGAATAAGTGGTCTTGATTTTATTTTATTCAAAATATGAACCATCATTCTGATTAATCCGACAGAGTCAGCTTGGTTTACTTCCTTGAATAATATTTCTGTAGCACATAAAAAGCTTTTTTCTTCCTTCCATTTTCACCAACCAACCCTTTGCGGTTCCATCCGTCCTGTACATCTGGCAACTGACGCAGTGGTGACATAAAATCTGCCAGAATCCAAGGAGTCATACCCGCCAACCCATCAATTTTGTCAAACATGGCAATGTTCTCCTTGTATAAATATTCCTGGTACTCTTCACTCCATCGGGTCAAGCTGTCTGCATAAAAACCTTGAATTGCTCCACCTCCAAACTCACTTACAATGATGGGCTTATTCATACTTGACGTGTAAGTCTTTTTTCTACATTCGGCGGGCAAGCCTCCGTACCAGCCCAGATATTCATTGAAACTAATAATATCCAGGTATTCCATGATTGGATCATTGATCGTGTAGTCATTGTCTGGATGCCCATCCTGTGCCTGATCTTTTTTACAGGCCGCAGAAAGCAAACGGGTATTGTCGATCGATCGAATGTGATCTGCTATTTGCTTCAGGAAATCATTGCGGGCATCAGTAGGTCCTGTTTCGTTGGCAATGGACCAGATGATCGAACTAGCCCTGTTGTAGTCCCTGTTGATCAACTCAGTATACTGTTGTTTGGCTTTTTTCAGCACTTCAGGATTTTCCCAGTCTATTCCCCAATAGAGAGGTAGCTCTTCCCATAACAGAATTCCCATTTGATCTGCCAGCCGAACGATGTTTTCCTGGTGAGGATAATGTGCCAACCGGATAAAGTTGCAGCCCAATTCTTTTGCCCAACCAAGCACTAAAGCTGCATCTTCTTTAGAGTTTGCCCGGTCTCTACGCAGCGGATTTTCATCATGCAGTGAAATGCCTTTGAGAAATATAGGTTCACCATTCAGTAAAATTTCTTTGCCTCGGGTTTCGATACTTCTAAAACCTATCTGGTCATGCACTTCATCATTTCCGGCTGCAATGATTACATCGTACAATTTTGGGCTATCCGGAGACCATAGTTTCATTCTTTTCACTTCAAAAGAAAATTCTGCCTGGCCATTTGCGTCGATAGCAACTTCCTTCGTGCATTTTAATTCAGGAATGGAAATTGACGCCTTGGCAGGAAAGGATTCTCCGGTAAGGAATAATTGACCTTTGATCCGTTTGCTGGAGCTTTTTAAAGAAGAGTTGTCCAGGGCAATGTAATAGTTGTTGATAAATGTTTGGGGAACTTCTATGAGTTTTACATCTCTGGTAATTCCACCATGATTGAACCAGTCAGTTACTTTTGAGGGGATATAATCTGCTTCCCGGCTATTGTTTACACCAATAATCAGGAAATTGCCTTCTTTTTTGATCAGGTCAGTCACTTCAAAGCTGTAAGGTGTGAAACCCCCTTCGTGTTTTCCGATTACTTCTCCATTGAACGTGACGGTGCTTTTATAATTCGCGGCTCCCACATTGATAAAATATCGTTTATTCTCGCTGACATCTTCCATGTCGAATGTGCGGCGGTACCAGATGCTGCCTTCATAATAGCTGAGTTCAGGCTTTTGAGCATTCCATCCACCAGGTACCCACAGAGTAGGGGCTGCGTCGAAATTGTATTCTACACGGTCAGATTTACCTTTTTGCTTAACGTTCTTATGGACTGGCATGAAACCAATGCGGCCAGTTTCATAAGGATCCAAAACGTATTTCCACTTTCCATTCAGGCTGGTATAAGTACGATTAGGAGTATTTGAAATGAATATATCCTGTCCGTAAAGTGTCACAAATGACAGGAAACACAGTATTGTAAGTAGTCTTTGTTTTTTCATTATCACTTAAATAAGTCCACCGAGTTAAAATATGATTCTGACCAACGAAGCTTCTGGGAGCATCAAATAGAAGTTTTTGAATATTGATCATGTTTCTTACGAATTCAAAGGTATACTTGGACAATTTAAGTTAGAGGGAAGCTATGGTTCCTTGTGGGGGTAGCTACAAGCCAAAGTGTTGGGTAATTCCTGGAATCAATGAAATGTCTCAAATGTTAACAATTGGAGTATTTCATTCACTGAGGAAGAGATTAATTTGGAAGGTTATGAGAAATATGATGACTAGTATACTGAGAGGAGCTTTAAGCTGAATTGGTCAATGGTACCCTTTCCTCTGAACGATAGAAGCCCGATGTATTGAAATATATTCACAGAACTTTGAAGACTCTTATAGAACATTGAATTCTTCTTCATACAATTGTTTTAAGGGGTCGGTCAATTTGTGCCGATCCTTTACCTAACTTACGTATGATCATTTTATACAGTATTAAACTTTGAAACAAAAAATGATCAAGTCTTTTTCTTTGGTTGCTGTGCTTTTAGCAGCCACAATGGCAATAGCTCAGCCCACAGCTAATGAGTGGGAAAACCCCCAGGTATTTGAAAGAAATAAACTAGCCGGACATACCGATTTTATTGCCTATCAGGATCAGCAATCAGCAAGAGCTGACCAGTTTGAATCCCCATATTACCAATCGCTGAATGGTATCTGGAAATTCAATTTTGCAAAGAAACCAGCTGATCGTCCAAACAAGTTTTATGAACCGGATTTTGATGATTCTGAGTGGGACGATATCAAGGTGCCTTCCAACTGGGAAATCGAAGGATATGGCATTCCTGTGTATACCAATATCACCTATATGTTCCCCAAAAACCCTCCTTTTGTTGACAATGAAGACAATCCAGTAGGCACCTATAGAAGAAGCTTTGAGGTGAAGTCTGACTGGTTGGATAAAGCAGTCATTTTGAATTTGTCATCTGTCTCCGGATATACCCGTGTGTATATTAATGGTCAGGAAGTTGGGATGACCAAAGTAGCCAAATCTCCAACGGAGTTTGAGGTGACTGATTATCTCAAAAAAGGAGAGAACAGCATCGCTATTCAGGTATTTAAATACCATGATGGAAGTTACATTGAAGATCAGGATTTCTGGAGATTGAGCGGTTTGGAGCAAGATGTGTTTCTATATGCACTGCCTAAAGTTTCTATCTGGGACTTTTTCCTGAAAGCCGGACTTGACAAAGATTATACAAATGGGATTTTCAGTGCCGAAGTAGACTTAAGATCATTTGGCCAAAATGCAAATGTTTCAGGTTCACTTCAATTGGAACTGTATGCTGCTGGTTCTTCAAAGCCGGTTTTCGTAGATGAGAAGTCTTTCGGTCAGGTATCACAAAGCGTGAAATTTGATGCAACTATTAAAAAAGTGTCTCGATGGAGTGGGGAAACCCCAAATCTCTATGATTGTGTGTTGACACTTAAGAACGAAAAAGGAGCAACTACCATGGTGACCAGTGAACAGGTTGGGTTTAGAACTGTTGAGGTCAAAAATGCTCAGCTGATGGTCAATGGAGTGCCCATTCTGGTTAAGGGTGTAAATCTCCATATTCACAACGATGAACTCGGCCATGTTCCCACCAGGGAAACCATGATGAAAGACATCACATTGATGAAGCAAAACAATATCAATGCTGTTCGTACCAGTCATTATCCTCAGAATCCACTTTGGTATAAGCTGTGTGATCAATACGGAATTTACCTGGTAGATGAAGCCAACATTGAATCCCATGCCATGGGAGCCGAATTGCAAGGATGGTTTGATAAATCCGTTCACCCGGCTTATCAGGGAGAGTGGGCTCCAGCACATATGGATAGAATCCAGCGTCTTGTCAAAAGAGACAAGAACCACCCGTCAGTAATCATTTGGTCCATGGGTAATGAATGCGGTAATGGGCCGGTTTTCTACGAAGCTTACGATTGGATTAAAGGTTATGACAATACCCGTATGGTGCAGTTTGAGCAGGCAGGAGAAAATACGGATACAGATATCGTATGTCCAATGTATCCCTTGATGGATTACATGCATGAATATGCTGATGATACCACAAAAAAGCGTCCTTTTATCATGTGTGAGTACTCTCATGCGATGGGAAATAGCAGTGGCAACTTCCAGGAATATTGGGATATTATCCTGAGCAGTCCACAAATGCAGGGAGGTTTTATCTGGGATTGGGTAGATCAGGGACTCAAGACTGAAGACGAAAACGGTACTTTCTGGGCCTATGGTGGAGATCTTGGTGGATTGAACCTTCAGAATGACGAGAATTTTTGTGCTAATGGTCTTGTATCCGCCAATAGAACTCCACATCCTGGACTCACAGAAGTTAAGAAGGGTTATCAAAATGTTCTTTTCAGCCTTAGGAATAAGTCTGGGATTGTAGGCATTAAGAATATGTTTGATTTTACTGATTTGCGCAATTATCAGTTCAAATATGAAGTATTGAAGGATGGAGTAGTTGAGGTAACAGGAGAATTTTCTGTGAAAGCACCACCACATACAGCTGTTGATAAGAAAATCAAGCTTCCAGCTATGTCTAAGGATGCTGAGTACTTATTGAATGTCTATGCTTACACCAAAACAGCAACGGATCTGATTCCAGCTGGTCATGAAATTGCAAGAGAACAGTTCATACTTTCGGATTATGATTTTAGTACAGAGGTTTCAGGAACGTTGGTGGTTGAAAGAGATGGTGATCAGGTTAAGTTCTCCTCAGGGACAGTTTCTGGCGTATTTAATCGGAAATGGGGAGGTTTTGAAAGGTATCAAAATGGTAAAACCCGTTTAAGCGGACAACCTGAACCCTACTTCTGGCGGGCACCAATAGACAATGATTTTGGGAACGGAATGCCTTCACAACTAGGCGTTTGGAGATCCGCTCACAGCAATAGAACTTTAAAGTCCGTAAAAGTTGGTGTGCAGTCTGAAAAAGGATTGCCAATCAAGGTAGATTATGAATTGACAGATTTGAATGTGCCTTATGTTATCGAATACCTGATCCAAAATGATGGCTCAATCAAAGTGACAGCATCCATTGATCTGTCAGGAGACGATACTCCGAATGAGATTCCTCGTTTTGGGATGCGTATGGATATCAGTGGTCAATATGATGATTTGACTTACTATGGCCGAGGACCGGAAGAAAACTATTCCGACAAGAACTCAGCTGAATTCTTAGGTATTTGGGAAAGTAAGGTAAGTGACAGTCGAATGCCTTACATCCGCCCGCAGGAATATGGTTATCATACTGACACCAGATGGTTGAAGCTTTCCGCTAAGGATGGCCGGGCTATTGAAATACTTGGAGAACAGCCAATTTGTTTCAGCGCGCTCAATATCAAGTCAGAGCAGATGGATCCGGGACTGACCAAAAAACAGCAGCATCCAACTGACCTACGTTATTCCAAAAATATAACGCTTCATGTGGATTTGAATCAACGTGGAGTAGGTGGAGACAATAGTTGGGGAGCTTATCCGCATGAACAATTTCTGTTGAAGGAGGATTATTACACTTACAGTTATGTGATTAAATTGATGGATGAGTAAGTGATATATTCCTAATACGCTTTGGAAGAAAATAGGATCGCCTCAGGAGCCTGCAGAAGAACAGATTGCAACATTAGAAAGTGCTGGCCAATTGGAATTGCTATCTTCTCCGGAATGGAAAAAAATTGAGAATCAGCAATTGAAATTAGAATTTATGCTTCCTGCTTAGGGTATCTCATTGTTAAAAATTGATTGAGACTGACGGATTCTTTTTAGTAACCCTCTAAGAATTAATAAAATGAATGGAAAAATATTAAACCGATTATGGTTATTACCATTAGTAATATCACTTTTCGTGAGTTGTAACCAGTCGTCTAAGGGGGATAGATATGCAGGCTATTTGTTTGTCTATTTTACAGGAAATGCACCCGGTGAAGAACAGGTACGCTATGCTCTTAGCAAAGATGGTTTTTCTTATTACGCACTCAATGATAACCAGCCGGTTATTGATTCAAAGATGATTGGTGAAAGTGGAGGAGTAAGAGATCCACACTTATTGAGAGGAAAAGATGGGTGGTTTTACATGGTGCTTACTGACCTGTATGTGCCTGAAATGGGTTGGAAGAATACCGCAATGGTGATGCTCAAGTCTAAAGATTTGATCAGCTGGGAACATACGGTGATTGATATTCCGAAAATCTTCCAGGAAAATTTTGGTGATGTATATCGTGTTTGGGCGCCACAAACCATTTATGATGAAAACAGGGAGAAATACATGCTCTACTGGTCTATGTTACAGCCAGGGGGCAGAGATATTATCTACTATGCATATGCCAATGAGGATTTTACAGGTTTGGAAAGTGAGCCTAAGCAACTACTTTTCAAAGAAGGAGCTTGTATAGACGGTGATATAGTTTATAAAGATGGTCAGTATCACTTGTTTTTCAAGAATGAAGATAACGGAGCTAAAGGGATTATGTTGGCTGTTTCGGATAGGATCAATGAAGGGTATGAAGTTTTGCCAGGTTTTGTAGACCAAACAGATGAAGCAGTAGAAGGTTCTGGCACCTTTAAACTCATTGATTCTGATAAGTATATTTTGATGTACGATATGTACACTTCAGGGAAATATCAATTCTGCGAAACCAAAGACCTGAAAAATTTTAAAGTCATCGATCAAAATATCAGTATGAATTTTCATCCCAGGCACGGGTCAATAATAGCCGTCACTCAGGAGGAAATGAACCGATTGATAGATCAATGGGGAGACCCTTTGCCTCAATAAGGAGCACTTATCCTCACCCCACATACCTCGGAAACTCCTTCAACTGCGTGTAGCTATCTTGTTCGTATTTCCAGATGAAATGACTCAGTCCATTCGTAATGGCTACATATTGAGCCTTTGTCACTTTGTTGTAAACAGAGACCTGGTTGAGTGTTTCTCTGTTGAATTTAACTTCCGGAGCTTTGCATTCCACCAGTAAGAAAGCACTTCCATCACGATTCATCAGAGTGATGTCACTACGCTTGGAAGATTTGAAATAGGACATTCCGGATTCTACCTTGATCAGGCTTTTGGGATAGCCAAGGTGATTGATCATGAGGTGAATGAAATGCTGTCTTACCCATTCTTCTGGCGTTAGTACCAGGTATTTCTTCCTGATAATGTCAAAGACAAACTGGTTTCCCTCTTCACTTTTTATTTTGAGATCACAATCGGGAAGATTAAGCTTCTGCATGCTTTTTTGCTGGCATTTTTACAAAGATGAGCAATACCAGTCCAACGACGAAATAAGATGCCAGCGCCAATGTGCTATTTCGCATACTTCCTGTAATGTGTTCAATGATACCATAACTGAAAGTGCCCAGCACTACGCTGATGTGGAAAGTGACATCATAGAAAGAAAAATAGGATGCATGGTCCACGGTGTCTGTAGGAACCAGCTTGGAAAAGGTAGCACGACTCAGCGCCTGGATACCACCCATTACGAGCCCGACCAACACCGCAACAATGTAAAATTCATTGACTGTGGTAATGCTGTAAGCAAAAACACAGATACCAATCCAAATAATGATCATGGTACTTAGTGAAAAGATATTTCCTTTCCTGTCAGACAACCTGGCAAAAAGGATGGCTCCACCAATCGCTACAAATTGAATGATCAGGATTACGGGAATGAGCTCTGCCGAACCAAGGTTTAATTCTTTGGTACCGAAGAGTGTAGCCAGCAACATGATAGTTTGCACCCCCATATTGAAGAAGAAAAAAGCCAACAGGTATTTGGTGATGTTAGGCTGATGCTTTAGTGCAAGGAATACTTTTTTCAACTCCAGGTAGCCATTGAGCAGGATTTTACCGGTTGGCTTACGGTTGAAAACATTTGTTGGGAGGTTTCTAAAAGGAATCTGCGCAAAGCCAATCCACCAAACGGCAACCAGTAAGAAAACTGTTCTGGTCGCTTGTCCACTATCAGCAAAGCCGAATATTTCGAATTTCATGATCAGGCCAAGACTAATGATGAGTAGGATAGCGCTACCTGCATAGCCAAATGAATAACCTCTGGCACTCACTCTGTCCGTCATGTTTTCCGGAGCGATTTCAGGAAGGTAGGCATCATAAAATACCAGCCCTGAACTGTAACCAAGACTTGCCAGTACTACACAGAAAATTCCCCATTCTAAACTGTCAGCCGTGAAAAGGAACATTCCGGCGCATGCCAGAGCGCCTAGCGTGGTGAAGATTTTCAAATATTTTTTCTTCTGACCGGTGTAGTCTGCTATTCCGGAGAGTAGAGGGAGAATCATGGCCGAAATCAGGTAGGACACGGAAATCGCATAACTATACAAAACCGAGTTTACGACCTCTATTCCAAAAAAACTGACTTTATCTCCGGTTGCTTCATTGGCTGTGACTGCTGTATAATAGATCGGAAAAATGGAAGTATTGATGACCAGGTTGTATACAGAATTGGCCCAATCATACATGCACCAGGAGTTGATTAATTTTTTATTTAATTCCATGATAAATAATCCAGAAAATATTCAAACTCCTGGCATTACTTCACGTATTATCAACGTTTCAACAGGAGTAATTATCAGGCAAGCTTAACAAGTTTTCCGATTATCTGTTGATTAATAAAGCAAAGAAAGTGGAAACAACAACAATAGATGCTACTTCGACTAAGGTAGATAAAATCAATGAGCGAATTCCCCGGACTTCAAAACCCAGGGTGGTGATCATTGGAGGTGGTTTTGCCGGTATTGAGCTGGTGAGCGCGCTGGAAAAACTGGATGTTCAGGTGGTAATGGTGGACAAGCGTAATCACCATACCTTCATTCCGTTACTGTACCAGGTGGCAACAGCCGGCCTGAGTCCCGGAGATATCAGCAGCCCTTTGCGGGAATTTCTTCAGAACAATAAGAACTTTCATTTTCGTATGGCTAAAGTTCAGAACATCCTGTCTGATGAGAAAAAAATAGTGACAAACCTGGGCGAGCTTGAGTATGATTATCTGGTGATTGCATCCGGAGCCACTACGAACTTTTTTGGCAATGACCAATTGAAGAAAAATGCTTTGAAACTTCGGGAGATGAGTGATGCTGTAGAGCTGCGTGTGCATCTTTTGGAGAATTTTGAGGAGGCTTTGCAATTGTATGACAATGAGGCAGATGAGCTGGAAAAGCACATGAACATTGTGATCGTGGGTGGAGGACCAACAGGCGTAGAGATGGCCGGAGCAATTGGTGAGCTCAAAAGAAATGTGTTGCCAAAGGATTATCCTGAGCTGGACTTTAGCCAGATGAAAATCCATTTGGTAGAAAATCAAACGAAGATACTGGCGGCTATGTCAGAGAAATCAGCCAAGCGGGCAGAACGCTATGTCCGGAAGTTTGGAGTGGATCTGCACCTGGGTAAAATGGTGAAAGGGTATGAAAATGGTGTGGTTTCATTGAGTGACGGCACATCCATTAAAACCAACACCCTAATCTGGGCAGCAGGAGTGAAAGGCAGCTTGGTCCCTGGCCTTCGTGAAGGTGCTGTTGAGCGTGGAAGAGTTGCTGTTGATGAATTTAATCGTGCCGTAGGGCATGACTATATTTTTGCAATTGGTGATGTATCTATTCAGAAGGTAGAAAAATACCCTAATGGTTTGCCGCAGCTGGCACCTGTGGCTATTCAGCAAGCCAAGCACCTCGGAGCAAATCTTGGAAGAATCATCAGGAAAGAAAACCCTGTTCCGTTCAAATATACTGACAAGGGAACCATGGCTACAATCGGTAGAAACAAAGCTGTAGTAGATGCACCTTTTGGTATCAGGTTGGGTGGTTTTATCGGCTGGTTTGTATGGATGTTTGTACATCTTTTCTCCATTGTTGGGATAAGACGAAAAGTACTTGTATTTTCAAACTGGATATGGAATTACCTGACTTACAATAGAGGTAATCGTCTGATTATCAACAAAGACACAGATGATGTGTAGTTAAACATTGATCAATAATGCTGATATGGATTTTAGGACATTGGGTCTGGAAATCCACGCACAGCCCAACGACGAAACATGTGGGCCTACCTGCTTGCAGGCTGTGTATCAATATTACAACGACTATTTGCCGCTGGGAGAGGTTATTGCTGAAGTTAAAACCCTGAAAAGTGGAGGTACATTGGCAGTGATGTTGGGCAATCATGCATTGTCTCGCGGATACAAGGCAACTCTATATACCTATAATCTTCAGATGTTTGACCCTACCTGGTTTCGTGGTAAGGTCAATCTCGGTGAAAAACTCAAAGAACAGAAAGAATATAAGGTTTCCCGAAAGTTTCAGGTGGCAACAGATGCTTATTTGAATTTTCTTAAAAAAGGTGGAGAGATCAGGTTTGAAGAGCTGAATGCCAGGCTGATCAGAAACTTACTCAATCAAAACTTACCTATTCTTACCGGGCTCAGCGCAACATATTTGTATAACTGTGCCCGCGAGATTGGTGAAACCAATGAATACCATGATATACAAGGTGAGCCTACAGGCCACTTTGTGGTGATTCAGGGATATGAACCTGTCCACAAGCTGGCGCATATAGCTGATCCGTTGGAGAAAAACCCTATTAGTGATACCCAGCATTATATGGTGACACTTCAGCGACTGATCAATTCTATTTTGCTGGGTATAGTTACATATGACGCGAACTTGCTGATTATTTCAAAAACATAATGTCAACAAAACTTATTGTGACCGAGAAGCCAGCCCAATGGACTGGCTTACCGGAAGGAGTGGAGGTAATTACTCCTGGTGAATACTTTACAGATGAAGTTTATCAAAAAAACCGCAAGGTAAAAGTCGTCAACCTCTGCAAAAGCTATCAGTACCAAAGCCTGGGATACTATGTGTCTTTACTGGCAGAAGCCCGAGGACATAAGGTGATGCCGGAGATTTCTACCTTGCAGGAATTTCGCTTTCCTTCGTTTATGAAAGAGGATGCGGAAGATTTTGATGATTTGATTCAGCAGCTCCTAAAAAAGCAAGCTGAGGATAAGCTGGACCTCTACATCTGTTTCGGAAAAGTGTCCCAGCCAGCACTTGCCCGAATCGGATCGTTGCTTTTCAATCTTTTTCAGGCACCTATTCTTAAAGCTGTTTTTGGTAAGAAAGACAAGTGGATACTTACGCAACTTAAGCCAATTAATGTGGCTGACTTGCCAGAGGAGTACAAGCATTTGTTGTCCGGAGCGTTAGATGAGTATCTGCAGGGAAAAAACAGACTGCAGAAGCAGTACAGCAGGAAAAAGTATGACCTGGCCATATTGATCAATCCTGATGAAACCACTCCGCCATCCGATAAAAAAGCTATCCAGAATTTTGTAAAAGCAGGTGAAAAAGTGGGGTTCAATGTGGACTTGATAACCAAAAATGATTTTGCGAAGCTGATCCAGTATGATGCACTTTTCATTCGGGAAACAACCAATGTGAACCATCATACCTTCAAGTTTGCCAAAAAGGCAGCCGCCGAAGGATTGATTGTGATGGATGATCCTGAATCGATTTTGAGATGCACTAATAAGGTTTATCTCAGTGAATTGCTTCGTGCCCACAAAATCCCAACTCCTGAGTATTACATCATCAAAAAAGATAAGCTGAAGGATATCAGTAAAATGGGTTTTGAGTACCCGATTATTGTGAAGCAGCCGGATGGTTCATTTTCGAAAGGTGTAAAGAAGGCAAGGAATGAGCAGGAGTTGAATGAAGTTTTAAAGGACTTTTTTCAGACCTCCGAGTTGGTCATTGCCCAGGAATTTATCCCAACAGATTTTGACTGGCGGGTTGGAGTGCTGAATAAAAATCCGCTTTATGTCTGCAAATATTACATGGCAAGAGGTCACTGGCAGATTATGAACTGGAAAAACTCTACCGGTGGGGCACCGGAAGAGGGAGAAGCGGAAACAATTGCCGTAGAGGATGCGCCAAAAGCACTGCTGGATCTGGCCGTTAAAGCGACTTCCTTGATTGGAAATGGTCTGTATGGTGTGGATATCAAACAGCGAGGTAAGAAATTTTACATTATTGAAATTAATGACAACCCAAGCCTGGATGATGGAATTGAGGATGCTGTACTTAAGCAACAACTCTATCAGCATATCATGCAGGAATTTATGAACCGATTGGTTTAACCCAAAATGAGTAAAAGACTTCACCTGTTCGAGGGCTATGGTGTAGAACTCGAATATATGATTACGGATCAGCAGACGCTGGACATCAAACCCATTGCAGAAGTGCTACTTACCAATGAAGCAGGAGAAGTAGAGGGCGAAGTGGAGCATGGACTTACGGCATGGAGCAATGAGCTCGTGAGCCATGTGATAGAAATTAAAAGCAATGGACCGCAGGCGGACCTGGTTGGGCTGCGGGATAAGTTGGTAGCTGATGTGCAGCAGATCAATGATCAATTGAGCAAACATGGAGCGATGTTGATGCCTGGTGCTGCACACCCCTGGATGAATCCTGCTAAAGAAACCAAACTCTGGGAGCATGAAAGCCAGGAAATTTACCATGCCTATGACCGCATTTTTAACTGCAAAGGTCATGGCTGGTCCAATCTCCAAAGCACTCATATCAACCTGCCGTTTTATGATGATGAGGAGTTTGGCAGACTGCATACTGCCATTAGGTTTCTGATGCCAATGATTCCTGGCCTGACTGCTGCCAGTCCGATTTTGGATGGACAGTTTACCGGCTATATGGACAAGAGACTTTATTATTATGAAAAGAATCAGTCAAAACTTCCGGTGCTTACCGGCAAAGTGATTCCTGAGAAGTTGTTTACGCGTCATCAGTATCAAAAGCATGTTTACGACCGGATTGCAGCCAGTATTGCTCCGTTTGATACGGACAATATCATGAAGCCCGTTTGGCTCAACTCACGAGGTGCCATGGCAAGATTTGATCGGGGAGCCATTGAGATCAGGATTATTGATAACCAGGAATGTGTAAGTGCTGATCTGGCAGTAGTTGCATTGATTACTCAGACAGTGAAGATGCTTGTTAATCAGAAGTTAGTAAGCTTCACTCATCAAGAGTCTTTTGAAACTGAAAAGCTCTATCATATTTTCAAGGCATGTGTGAAGCAAGGAAGTGGCGCACATATCAATGATTCGGATTACCTTCTTGCGTGGGGGTTCCATCAACCGATCACCGCCAGGCAATTTTGGACCGAATTAATTCAGCGGGTTTACCAGTTAGCACCAGAAGCATTGATTCCATGGATGGATATTCTGGAAGCAATCAATACCCACGGCACACTGGCTGAGCGCATTATGAGTGTGCTTGGTGCTGAATATGCTGATCAACAATTGTTTGACGTATATAAAAGCTTATCAACTTGCCTCCAAAACGATTCTGTTTTTGAACCATGAGAGAATTATTCCCGGTTATCACCTGCGAGCATGCAGGTAACCGGATTCCGATTGCATTTGCATATCTGTTTCAAGATGCAAAGGGTAATATTAATTCCCACAAAGGCTGGGATATTGGAGCTTTGTTTTGGGCAGAGAGGCTGGCAAAGCATCTTGGCACAGATCTTTTTAGTTATGAATACACGAGGTTGTTGATTGAAGTCAATCGTTCGGAACACAGCGATCAGCTTTATTCTAAATACTCTGCTGAACTGCCGGATAGCACCAAAAAGTATTTGCTGGAAACTTACTACAGACCATACAGACGAAAGGTCAGACAGCACATTGAGCATTTACTTGACTGGGACAAAAACGTACTTCATGTTTCAGTGCATTCTTTTTCACCAATTTGGGATGGAAAGGAAAGGGCAGTAGAAATTGGGTTGCTTTTTGACGAGGAGCGAGAAGAGGAAGCAGCTTTTTGTCAGATATGGAAAGAAAGACTAAATGAGCTTCATCCTGACTTGAAAATACGTTTCAATGAGCCTTATTTGGGTAAGGATGATGGATTTTGTACAAGGCTAAGAGGTAAATTTCCAGTAGAAAACTACTTTGGTATAGAGCTGGAAGTGAACCAAAAGTTTGTAGTTTCGGATCAGGAATGGATTTCAGAGATACTTAATTCAACTCTTAAACTCACAATAGATGATTATCAGAATAGCAGGAGTGGCGGTGGCACCAGGTGAAACCACCAAGATTGATGCGAATATTGCAAAACTCCCATCCGGGACTATCATAGATATTCCAATCATCGTTCATCGGGCCAAAAAAGAAGGCCCCAGACTGCTGTTACTTGCCGGTATGCATGGAGATGAGATCAATGGGGTGGAAATTGTGAGGCGCATAGTCCGGGAAAAGTTATATAAAGTGGATCGTGGCTCGGTGATCTGTATTCCAATAATTAATATCTATGGTTTTATCAACTTCTCCAGAGATGTGCCAGATGGTAAGGATATCAACCGATCCTTTCCGGGAGCCAAAAATGGCTCCCTGGCTAGTCAGGTTGCTCATTTTCTGATGGAGGAAATCATTCCTAACATAGATTATGGGATTGATTTTCATACAGGAGGAGCTCGCATCAATAATTCGCCTCAGATCAGGGTCAAGACGGAGGACCCCGAGAACCTGGCACTTGCCAAAGCTTTTGGAACCAAGTTTATACTTAATTCTCCTTTTAGAGAAAAATCACTTAGAAAGGAGGCTTATAAGCTTGGGAAGCGAATTCTTGTATATGAAGGTGGTGAGTCGCTTCGTTTGAGAAAAAATGCTATTGATGAAGGGATTAATGGTATGCTACGGGTGATGAAATATCTGGGTATGAAAACTACCGGACCAGAAATCAAAAAAGAACCGATTATTATTGATAAGTCTACCTGGGTGCGTGCCAGGTCAGCCGGACTGCACTTTTCTGAAATCAGGAATGGCTCTGAAATCAAGGCCAAAGAAATACTGGGTGAAGTTTGCGACCCATATGGAACCTATCAGCTTAAAATAAAGAGCCCGGTTGATGGGCATATTATCGCAGTGAATAACAATCCGGTGGTCAATCGAGGAGATGCACTATTTCATGTCGGAAGTTGAAGGTGAAAGATTTTCTGTAAATAATATTTTGCAAGTATTTGTATTTCAAACGTTTGCAATAAAAAGCCTTTGAAGAATTTACTCGTCTAGCATACCAAAAATGCTTGAAACCTCTTATTTTCGAGCCCTTTATAAATGAGATTCAAACGCAATGACAGATTATAACAAATGGTTTCATCCTTATGAGCCAGACAAAAAATACAATAAGAAAGTAGCCTATTTCAGTATGGAGTTTGCCATCGATCAGGCACTGAAAACATATTCAGGAGGTCTTGGATTCCTGGCTGGTTCGCACATGAGAAGTGCCTATGAACTCAAGCAAAATTTCATAGGGATCGGGATGTTGTGGAAGTATGGTTATTATGACCAGTCCCGCAAAGAAGATGGTTCTTTGGAAGTGAAATCTATTGAGAAAAACTATCCTTTTCTGGAGGATACTGGCATTCAGGTGGTTATCCAGATTCTGGACAACTCCAACGTACATGTGCGTGCATATTGTCTGAAACCGGAAATTTTCGGTACTGTGCCAATGTATTTCTTAACTACAGATGTACCTGAAAATGATCACCTGTCTCAAACCATTACCGACAGGTTATATGACGCCAATGACCTCACAAGAATTTCACAGAGTATTGTTTTGGGAATAGGTGGAGCGAAGGTAGTTGAAGCGCTGGGTGGAGCGGACATCATTCACCTGAACGAAGGTCATGGTCTTCCGGCTTTTTACTATTTGCGAGACAAGGGATATGGCAAAGAGAATTTTAGATTTACAACACATACTCCGGAGAAAGCTGGTAATGAAGAGCGAAATGCTGGTTTCCTGAATAAAATGGGCTTCTTCGGAAGAATGCTCAGTGATGCAGAGCTGAAAGAGCAAAGCGTGAACAATGGCATGCTCAGCTACACAGTTGCAGCACTTAGGTTGGCGAAAAAGTCCAATGCTGTTTCTAAGATCCATGCGGATGTGTCCATAGATATGTGGAAAGAATACGAAGGTATTAGCGATATTATTCCTATCACCAATGCTCAAAACCAGAAATACTGGCAAGATGGAGCTTTGGCTGAGGCAGTAAGTAAAAAGAATAAAAAGGCCTATTTGGCAAGAAAGAAAGAGCTGAAAGCTCTGCTTTTCAAAGAAGTAGCCAACCAAACCGGAAAGCTTTTTGATCCGGAGGTTTTGACAGTGGTATGGGCCAGAAGGTTTGCCGGTTATAAGCGAGCAGATCTGCTTTTGAGTGATAAAAAGCGAATCGAAGAAATTCTGAGCAGCACAGACAAGCCAGTTCAGATTATCTGGGCTGGAAAACCATATCCTAAAGATCAGTCCGCAATTGACGTATTTAACAAACTTCACTTCTTCTCCAAATACAGAAAGAATGTAGCGGTTCTTATAGGATATGAACTTGAGCTATCACGGTTGCTAAAAGAAGGCTCAGACATCTGGCTCAACAATCCAAGGATTACCCGTGAGGCATCCGGAACCAGCGGTATGACTGCCGCGATGAATGGTTCTGTGAACCTTTCTACGTTTGATGGCTGGATTCCGGAGTTTGCAAAAGATGGTGAAAACTGCTTTGTGATTCCTCCGGCAGATCTCAATGTTCCTTTAGACCAGCATGATCGACAGGATTATGAAAACCTCTATGATATCCTTCAAAATAAGGTCGCTAAGATCTACTATGAGCAGCCCGATCATTGGGTGGATATTGCATGGAAAAGTATGACAGACGTCACACCGGAATTTGCAAGTAACCGGATGGCTGCTCAGTATTACGAAGAGCTATATTGATCAGATATTAAACTAATCCTATAAATAATGAGCGAGGAAGGGTTTTTTCACTATTTTAAAGGTGAAATGAACCCTTCCAAAAAGCTTCATTTGTTAATCCTTCTCTTAATTGGCAAGCTGGTAATTATTCTACCGGTTTTTGCCATTTGGATTACCTATGCGATCAATTCTGAAGGAATAGGTTCAGAATCTACCGTTGCCTTTATTAGAAATACGCTTTGGGTCATCTCAGTCATGTCTCTCATCTTTGCCTGGGTAATATTTCGGAATTTTAAAAAACTTCTTGCCCATTACGATGAAGAGCGTGAGAATGCTGAGAGAGAGTTGGGTAATTTCTCTGCAAGGCTGACTTCTTACATGGAAAGCCCTGAGCATGTGAGTATTTATTCGCTGGATAAGAATCTCTGTTATCTGGACTTTAACTCACTGCACAGGAATGAAATGAAAGAAGTTTTTCACGCTGACATCTCAGTTGGAGCGAATATCATGGATTTGTTACCCAAGGATTTTGGAGATCGAATGATCGGCCATTATCAAAAAGCGCTTACTGGCGAACACTTTTCGGTCACCAGAGCCTTCGGTGATAAGTATTATACCATGGCCTTTAATCCAGTATATGAGCAAGGTCAGAGAATCATCGGCTTTACGAATAATATTTTTGATGTAACAGAACGGATCAAAGCTGAGCAGGAACTGGAGCAATATAAAAATCAGCTGGAAAGCATCATAAAAGAACGAACAGAGCAGTTGGAAAGACAGACGATATTTTTCCAAAATGTCATCGATAGTTTACCCAATCTCATTTTCGTTAGAGATGCTGATCATAAATATGTGCTGGTCAACAAGGCCATGGCAGACTCCTTTGGAATGAAGCCTGATAATTTTCCAGGGAAAAGCATCAAACAAACCCATAAAGATGCGAATGATGCCATTGTGTTTGAAGCAGAGGACAAGGGGATTTTGGCTGAAGACACGGTTGTGGAGGAAGAGTCAAAACATAAATATCCTGATGGAACCGAGCGCTGGCTTTATCTCAGCAAGCGTAGAATGCAGGTTGGTGATGATTTCTTCTTGTTGGGAGTTCACAATGACATTTCTAACCTGAAAGAGACTGAGCTAAAACTCACAGAAGCGAACAATGAGCTTAAGAGAACACTAAACCGGTTAAAATCTACTCAAATGCGTCTTTTGGAGTCTGAAAAGATGGCTTCACTTGGCCAACTCACTGCCGGGCTTGCACATGAAATCAATAATCCAATCAATTATGTGTCCGGAAATGTAGAGCCAATTCGCAGGGATTTGAATGAATTGCGGGAAATTTTAGATCAGCATCTACCCGCAGAAGCCTTTCAGGTTCAGGGCAAGGGAAAAGTGAATGTAGAGGTGCTTTTCTCTGAGTTGCATTCACTTTTGGAAGGTGTGGAGGAAGGAGCCTCGCGGGTAAAGGCTTTAATGGCCGATCTTCATACTTTTTCACTTCCGGAATCTTCAGAGAAAAAGCCTGGAGATATCAATGAACCTTTGAAGTCTACTATCAACCTGATCAAACCACAACTCAAGTCAAGGATCGAATTGAAGGAGAAGTTGGGTGAGCTTCCACATGTACTTTGCAATGTGCAGCAGCTTCGCCAGGTTTTTTTAAACCTGTTGACCAATGCCATTCAAGCGGTGCAGGGGGAAGGCGTAATACAGGTTTCCAGTAAAGTGAAGAACGATCAGGTTATCATAGCAGTGAAGGATTCAGGGTTAGGAATTTCGGAAGACAACATCAAACGCATTTTCGATCCTTTTTTTACGACCAAAGAAGTGGGAGAAGGTACAGGGCTGGGACTATCGGTCTCCTACAGGATTGTTGAGGACCATCAAGGCAAAATACAGGTAAAAAGCAAGGAGGGAAAGGGCACTACTTTTAAGGTAATTCTACCTGTTCCTGAACAAATTTCCCTTCCATGACCGCATTTTCCCGGTTCAGGGAATTCGATTATGCAGTGCTCAAACGGTTTTTATCTTTGTATAGCTAATAACCCCAAAATGGAATTAAATCTCTCATCAGAAATCTCCGCCAACTATCTGGGAAATCTAGTCTACTCCAGATCGAAAAAGGTGGTGCGTACCACCGTAAATGTGGAACGGCTCAATCATATTCTGGTGAAAATCAATTTTACACTTGATGGTAAAGACTATTCTTTTCGGGCAATGCTGTCTGAGCAACAGGAAGGTGTGTTGCTGATTGTACAAGATAGAGTAGATATGGAATACATACTATCCGGTGTGAGTGGTTTCCTTCACCAAAAACCCAATGTGCATGGTGGCTTATTGAAGAAAATGGATTCGTTCTATTTCCACATCCATATCAAATACTTCAATGGAGAAGATTTTGAGATTTATTTTATGGGTAAAGAAGAACAGACGTTCATGAGTATGGAGCAGCACAGAAAGCAAAGCTTTCTACGCACCCATGCGATGAACTAAGCCAGCATCCAATCTGCCATTATCTTCATTACTTGTTCTTTGTCCAAATCGTTTAGGGATTCATGGTAGCTTCCCTCCATTGAGACGAATTTAATTTGATCGTTTTTGTCAGCAAAGGCTTTTGAGGCTGTCGGGTTGATCACTTTATCTTCACTTCCATGTATAACAAGGCCAGGTTTTTTAATTTCAGAGGCTCTTTGTAGTGCCTGTTCTCCACCATTGAGACATTCCACAAAGAGCCTTGCGGTCATTGTTCCATGAACTAACGGATCATTCTCATAAGCTTTTACAACTTCCGGATCGCGACTCAGATGTGCAGTCACCAGGTCAGCTTTTTGAGCAAGTGAAGGAATAATTTTAGATATCGTATTGGCGAGTGAGACTTTCCACTTGGGGGGTTCAAATGCAAGTTTGAACCAGGGTGAGCTTAGCATAAATCCCTTGAGCTCGTTCGTGTTCATTTTGATCATGTAGTTGGCAACCAGGTTTCCGCCCATGCTATGTCCCATCAGGAACATTGGTAAGTCAGTATTCTCTGCACGCGCTGTTTTGAGCAGTTCTTCTATGTCGCTGAGCATGATGTCAAGATTTCTGGCATGGCCTTTTTTGCCTTGTGATATCCCATGTCCCCGCAGGTCCATTGCAAAAACAGTAATACCCAGATTATTGAAATAGTGTGCTACGTGCTGGTAGCGGCCGCTGTGTTCTCCAAATCCATGAACAATGCATAACAGTTGCTTTGGGTTTTCTGCAGCCCACAGTCGATAATACAGCCGCAGGCCATCCTGACTTAGAAAGTATTCAGTTTCGTTTTCCATCCTCATCTTTTGTCAATGTAAGTACATGACCATGCAAATCTGCAATTGATTTTTTGATAATGACAATCACGACTTAGTATTTGATCGTAAACACGCTATATAAGCCGAATTTATATAAATTATCCAGACCAAAAAGGTTTGTCGAATATGCGAGATAAGTTTAATGCCTTCATCCATTCTTTTCCAATTCAATTGGTTTTTCACCACTTACGCAGAAATCTTGCTCTTGTCTTCCTTTGGTTATTGTTTATTGCTACGGTAAGTGGTGGTATTGGTCGCATTTATGGTATCCATTATCTCTACCTGGATCCGGAATATATGGATCATGTCAACTTCTGGAGTTTTTTTCTGGTGGGTCTGGCATTTGGTAATTTCACCATGGCTTATCATATAACATGTTATATACTGGATAGTCATCGTTTTGCATTTGTTGGAATTCTCGAACGACCTTTTGCCAAGTTTTCTCTCAACAATAGCATCATTCCGCTAATTGCTTTTGTGGTTTATCTAGTGCTTTTAATAAGATTTCAGATTAACAATGAGTTTAGTGGAAACCTGGGGTTGATCCTTAATATTCTAGGATTGCTCATTGGTATTGCGGTCATGCTCGCCTTCTTTTTTCTGTATTTCAAGTTCACCAACAAAGACATCTTTCGCTTCCTGGCAGGGTCGGTAGATAAGCGTCTGCGTAAATCAAAACTAAGCCGTGAACGCATGATGAATAAACTTACGGAGACACGCCAGCGCAGAATAGAAGTAACTTCATATCTGGACCTTAAGCTGCGGGTTCAGCCTTGTGAAAGACTGAGTGATTTTTATGATAAATCAGCGGTGCTGAAGGTTTTTGATCAAAACCACTTCAACTCCGTCGTGGTAGAACTGGCAGTGATTTTTATGATCCTTTTTCTGGGCACTTTCATGGACAATCAGTACTTCCAGATACCGGCAGCAGCTAGTTCTTTATTGCTGTTTTCATTCGTATTGATGCTGGTAGGAGCCGTGTCTTACTGGTTGCGTGGATGGGGTACAGCATTTGTCTTTGCCTTGTTTTTTGTGGTGAACCTGCTGGTGAGAACAGGAGTGATCAAAGGACAATATGAGGCACGCGGTTTGGACTACCATCAGGATCCAGTGCCTTATTCATTGGATGAGCTTCGAGCGGTCAATAACCCAGAAATGTATCGCACAGATAGTTTGAAAATGATTGAGATTTTAGAGAACTGGAAGCAAAAGCAGCCACAGAACAAACCACACATGGTCATGCTCTGCGTGAGTGGAGGAGGGCAAAGGGCTGCACTGTGGACGCTCAATGCATTGCAGGCGGTAGATAGCACGCTTGGAGAACCTATTATGGAAAAAGTACCATTGATTACTGGAGCTTCCGGAGGGATGATTGGGGCGGCATATTACAGGGAGTTGATACTGGAGAAAAAAGAAGGGAATGCAATACCCACTAAAAGCGAGCAATTGCGAAGAATGGGTCGGGACAATCTCAATGCCATCATATTTTCCTTACTGGTCAATGATGCATTCTTCAGGGTTCGCAAAGTAACCTATGGTAAAAGTGAGTACCTGAAAGATCGGGGGTACATTTTTGAACAGAACCTTAATGATAACCTGGGAGGAATCTTTGATAAAAAAATAGCCGATTATAGGCAGCCAGAGATCAATGCGGAAATTCCTATGATGCTAATGTCGCCCGTGATAGCAAATGATGGACGCAAACTATTTATCTCTCCACAGCATGTTTCATTCATGAACATGATGCGCGATGTGAGCACCAATACTGAACACAAGATAAGTGGAGTGGATTTTTTACGATTATTCAACAGCCGGGGAGCAGATAGTCTGAATTTTCTCACAGCCTTAAGGATGTCTGCATCGTTTCCTTACATTACTCCAACAGTGTCACTACCCAGTGATCCACCTATTGAGATCATGGATGCAGGAATAGCCGATAATTTTGGAGTAGGAGACGCCACGCGGTTTGTATTTGTATTTCGAAAATGGATTGAACAAAATACTTCTGGTGTTACGTTTTTGATCATTCGGGATACCCGTAAAAACGCGCCAATTGAACCTAAAAGTTCATCTTCGCTGGTGGACAAGCTTACCTATCCGATAGCAAGTGTGTATAATAATCTGGGCAACATTCAGGATATTAATAATGAAGCAAAGATTGATGGATTACGTACCTGGCTGGAGTTACCTGTACACATGGTAGAGATAGAGTACAACACTTACACCAATATCACTGAAGACTACTTGCTGTCATCAAAGGCGCTGGAGCGCAAGCAGCTGGAACGGGCCTCACTCAGCTGGCACCTCACGACCAAGGAGCGGCAAAATGTGATTGAAAATATTCAGTTAGAAAATAACCAGAAGGCTCTGGAAAGATTGAAAAGTATTATTCAGGAGTAAGTTTCCTCTTTTGTTTACTAATCAGTCACTTCCCAGTTCATGTAGTAGCTGGCTTGTTTAGCGCCTTTTTCATTACGTATAAGAAGTTCTGTGTGGTGGCCAGGCTCCAGTTTGGATACTTCCAGATGAAAGTCTCCCAGGTGGTCATCTTTGCTACCAAGATCATATTCCCAAAGCTCAAGATGTAAGGAGCCGGGTTTTTGAATTTTCACCTTCAGTCCAATGTTGAGGACTTCATCCACATCTATTTTTAAGTATTTCTGATTGGGAGGCCATACCTTTTTGCCTTTGTGTATCAAATAAATTTCATCCTTGTCGGATTCCTCAGCTACTTCACATGTGATGGAATTTACTTTTAGGTATGGCATGATGAATGGTCGTTGGTGAAAAATATGATTGACTAAATCTATGGAATTTTTATCATTCCTTTCATGCTCAAATCGAGAAAATGGGGGCTTTATTCGATAAAACTACTGAGGTGTATAACGTGTAATCATTCACCCTTTTTGGTTGCTTGCCAAAGGATCACTTTCCAATCACCTTTTCTTTTGATCAGCGTGCCACTGTTGAGGTATTGGCTGATTGTGCCAGAATCCTCGGCAACCAGTGTAAATGCCAGTGTAGCCATATCACCATACACCCGGATGTCTACATTCTCAGCGCTGTATGTTGGTTCGGGTTCTGATTCGCTAGGGTTTTCGAAACCTTCCATAATCTCTGATTTCCCAAAACGCTTACCTGATGAACTGGTATAAATGAGGTCCTCAGCCCAAAATCGATCGTGCATTTCTGCTTGGTCAACTTTTGAGAGAAATTCGTTAAGTAGCAGGCGAATTTCTTCATTGGGATCAAGTTGTGAGATTCCGGTAAGATTACCTACACTAATCATCAGTAATAAAAGCAGCGTCATAGCAGTGTAGTTGATAAATTAAGGTTTATCCTCCTGAGGATTGGCACAGGAGGAAATTTGCTTTAGTCAATAAGTGAACGAAGTTGTAAAGTCACTTCATTTTCATCACCTCCTCTGCTGTATTTCACCACAATTGACTCACCTTTCTGAGATAGGAGATATTTAATGGCAGGAAAACCGAGTTCATCCACAGATTTACCATTTACTGCCAAAAGCTCATCATTTATCTGAACTCCTACCTCACTTGCAGGGCTGTCTTCATACACTTTATGAATCAGTACAGATTTTTTGTCCTTAGATAGTTGGATATCTATTCCCGCACTGTTGATCAGGAATGGGCCCCCATAATTATGGTTGGGTTCAAAATAAAGTAGTTTATTGGGCACATCAATTGTAATGTTGAATTGATGGAGCAGCTCATTGCCAATAATCCCGGATACATCTGCATTAGCCTGAATTCCTGTATTTGCCTGACTGATACCAATTGGAAGGTTTTCGATGGTTTCATTCCCAAATTTGAAAGACTGTACGTGCCCTTCGTAGTGAATCGTTTCGTTTTCGGAGATGTCTTTTACCAGGTAGGAGAAGTGTTTTCCTGTTTTGTTTATGATCCCGTTTTTGTTTGCAAAAGGAGTATTGAAATCTAATGTGGTAGCAGCACCCGTCATCACAAAGAAGGTTCCTTCAAGTGGCTCACCATTATTCAGAACAACACTGGCCGTAATCGTCGGGATGGAAATGTTCATGTAAAATGGAATTGCGTCGCCCGTTACTGGGCCAGTCCCATGATCATAAATGTCTAGCTCTGAATCCACATTATCAATATGAAGTGTGTGATGTACCATGAGGTCATATCCCAATATTCCATCAATATCTCGCCCTAAGCTGATTTCCAGGTGATTAAGATCAGCAGCGTAAATGTTGATATTCTGCTCCATCACAAATCCATTGATGGCCAGCTTGTTGTGTTTGATTTGCTCCATGGAGGTGCCCATGTTCTTCTTCTTACCTGAAAGTCCCAGAGATTCAGCCACATCTTTGTCGATCACTGTTAGTCCCGATCCTGTGTCAAAAATGAAATTGAGTGGCTCTGAGTCATCCACACTCACTTTGATGATCATGTGATCCCCGTACTGTTCAAAAGGGATTGAGGTGATAGGTGTTTGAGCTGAAGCTATAGAAGCAATGCACGGCAGTAATAGAGCAGATAGTTTATTCATGGTATATAATGCACTTATTTGATTTAAAAATCTGAAAATGCCTTTCATAATGAGGCAACGACTTCCTGTAAAGATATTCTAATAATGAAAATGTAAAAAAAGATGATCACAAATAGCTAAGCCACCAGTAGTGTCTGTGGGCGGCTTTATATTGGCCATACCATTTACAGACAGGATAAAGGCTCACTACCACAAAAATCCAAACCAAATAAACCACACCAAGCCCAAATCCATATCCCTGAAGGTTTGACGACATTGTTACCCAGGTATCTAAGATCATATCAGACGCCTTAAACCCGGTCATGGAGGCAGCTATCAATGCCAACAAATGGATTAAAAATATGTGAACAATGTAGTAAAACATCGGAACTCTACCGATGGTGGAGAGAATGCCATGAAGTTTGGTTTCCCACTTTTCAGCAATGGCTAGAAAGATGAATGTTGGGCCGATGGTTATCAGTAAGTACAATAATGAAGGCGGATATTTGGCCAGATTGAGAAATGATAGGATGGTAAAGGTGAAATTCTTTTGAGTTGACCAGGGATGTGGATCGCCGTAAACATTCAGCAATCTTATTGTGACAAACAGAAAGATGATGATACCACCCACAATCCAAAGGAAGCGCTGACGTTTTGAAGCACCGTATTCGGGAGCATAAAGTGCACCGAAATGATAGCCCAAAGGCATAAGGAAAATCCAGGGAATAAGCGGATAAGCGACCAATGCATTGACACTGCCAAAAGGAACCACTCTAAAGGATTGATGGAGAAATATCCAGATATCAGCCCACAGTCCACTTTCCGGTTGGTAGCCATCAAAAGCATTGTGAATGGCGATAAAAACAATACAGCAAATAATTGTGACCTTTTTAGGAAGGTGAATGATGCCAGCAAGAAAAATCATGGCCGCTCCCAATACCCAAATCACCTGAAGGTCCAGTTCTTCGAAGTTCAGCTTAAACATCCAGCCAAATTTGACAATGATGAGCTCAGCAAAAATTAACCAGAAACCTCTTTTTACGAGCCACAGGCTTAGTTCATGTTTGCTTTTTTTCTTACCTACAAAATAAGCTGATGTGCCGGCCAGGAAGACGAAAATCGGAGCGCAGAAATGAGTGACAAACCTTGTGAAAAACAATGCTGGTGTGGTTTGCGAAAGATCTGTTGGATCGAAGAAAAAAGCATCGTAGTGGAAGTAATCCCTGACATGATCCAGCGCCATGATGACCATGACAAGTCCACGGAGCACATCTATGGAGGTAACTCTTTTGTGAGCAGTAGGAGGGTTCATTAGGTAAAGCAATTAGGTGTTAGCCTTTCAAGATAGTATTTATTCGTCATTTTAACCGTAAGACAAAACTGGCTTGCTGATAAATGCTGATTGTTTGTGCTTTACGAAGGCGAAGGGTAAGAGGCGAAGCTGTGCTCCACCTCTCTGTTCACCGCTGGGTGAGGTATCATTCAGATAGTGGATAGCTAAAAAATTAACTGAATAATGGTAGTAGATTCGGGTAATCAATGTCTAAGAGACGTTACATAGTGACTTCACTTAGCAGTCCTAGCAGCAGCGGCGCACTGTCAGACTGAGTAAAGAACTTGTCTCTGTTTCGCCAATTTATGCACTAATACCCCATAAAGGTTAAACAATATTACCTTAATGGTCAATGCATGTGATGTGAGGTCATTCTAAAATAGTGTTACTTACAAAAGCAATGTATTTCCCATCGGGAGACCAGGAGGGTACATTGATCGTTCCCTGACCACCATACACATAAGCGATCACTTTTGGCTCACCACCATCAACGGACATTAGTCTCAAATAAACGTGTTTGTAAAATGGGTGGTCTGCAGCATCCACTTCCGGAGGATAGGAGATGATCACCATATTTTTCCCATCAGGTGCAATGTGCGGGAACCAGTCGTTGTAGTCGTCAAAAGTAAGCTGCTCAGGCTTTTTGCCATTTGGCTTCATACGCCAGATCTGCATGGTGCCAGTCCTGGCGGAGTTGAAGTAAATGTATTGACCATCGGGAGAATATTCAGGGCCGTCATCCAAGGTAGGTTCATTGGTAAGGCGCGTTTCTTTTCCTCCTGTTTTAGCGATTTTGTAGATGTTATAGATGTCATCTCTGCCTCCGGTAAAGATCATTTCCGATCCATCCGGAGACCAACCGTGGAAATAGGAAGGACCTTGAGAAGTGACCCTCACCGGATTTCCGCCGGTTACAGGCAGGTGATAAATGATTGACAGACCATCATCATCTTTGCTGTGGTGGCTGATGCCCATGGTTTGCCCATCGAAGGTGAGTACATGGTCATTGTTATTGTTAGTGGCAAAGCCGGTATTCATTTCACTCACTGCACCTGTAGCCAGGTCGAAATTATAGAGTTTACCTTCACTGTTAAAAATCAGTGTTTTGCCATCTGCGGTCCAGTTGGGTGCCTGAATGGAGTTGTCCACTTGATAAAGGATTTTTCGCTTGCCGGTAGCTACTTCCATGATCTCCAGGTTACTGCCGATATAATCCCTGTATGGAACGAAATCGTCCGGAGCTGGTTTGATGATGCGCACATTGGAAAATAGGGCCTTTTCGGTCACCTCCTCATTGTGTGAACAGATGAAGAGTCCGGCAAACACTTCGTCTCCCAAATCCACACCTTCCAGTTTCATTTCTGTAAGTGTCTTGCCAAATCTGGCAGTAGACATGATGTAGACTCCTGCCTTACGCTGGAGCTGTACAACATCAGGAAAACTGTCTGATGAATTGATGCTTTCTGTGATGCCTCCGATTTCATTTCTGCTTTGCAGGCTGGTGAGCCCATCGCCATGTATTTCAGCGCTTACATGTTGGCCATTTCCAGCGAGTGTGGGGCGGATGCTCCAGCCGATCTTGCGGTGTGGATCCACTCCTTCACCGATAAAGGAAATATGTGCCCGCAGAATGAAGTCACCCCGTAGCTGCTTGTGGGCAAAGAAAAACTCATCTTTATCACCCCACATATTGGTGCCGCTTCCGGTGAGCGTGTATTCCTGGTTGACGGCATCATAGCTCAGAGAACCTTTGTTTTTTGGATTACCGACATCAGTTGTGGCCTGGAAAAGACCAACCTGGAGGGATTGAGAGAAGGAACTCATCGCAAGTATCAATAAGAAGAAATAGAAACTGGACTTCAGGATATTCATGGTCATCATGTTTGGTACCTGAATTTAAACCTTGATGGCCTTTTCACATAGTCTTTGATCAAATCGTTACCGTTATGGAGACATTTGGTGAATGGTTGAATGGTTGAATGGTTGATTGGTGAAATGGTTGAATGGTTAATTGGTGATTGGTTGAATGGTTAATTGGTGAAATGGTTAATTGGTTGATTAGTTAAATAGTTAATTAGTTGAATAGAATCGCGGTAATTGGTAACTCTTTTGAGCCTTCTTAGGGCAACTTTGTGTCATAGTCAGTTAGCCAAGGCCTTTGTCTTTTGTTATACCACAGAGGTACACAAAGTATCACAGAGTTGCACGGAGAATTTGTAATCTCAACTTTTCACCGATCACCAAATACCGAATACCGATCACCAAATACCGATCACCAAACTAAACCGCTCTTACAAGTCGGAAAGGCAGCATGATAATCGCATGAATGATTTCGAAAACGAGTTTCAAAGTGAAGCCGGCAATGCGGAAAGGCAGCAGGATCAACCAGAAAAATCCCAGGAAAAAGAATAAAAAAACAGCCAATGGCCAGGAGATGGCGAAGAGGATAAACCAGAGGAGAATTGCTATGATCGTTTTCATGCTTCAGGTTTTGCAAAAAATAGTCCAATCTTATCAATGCTTTGAAAGTCAGTGTTTTACTGAAATGTAAGCAGGAAAAAACATTCGAAACCGGACACCTGGTTGCTCGATTACGAGCGCAATCCCAATGATTTGCATATTTCACAACTCGCTCCAAATTCATTTGCATATCTCGCTTAAAAAAGTCTTTTACCCTCCCTTCTTTGCGCAAAACACATTTTGCAAACTGGCGATCCGACGCATTTGTGTGGATTAGTTCTGGCTGTATGCGAGTGGTAAAGGTCCGTTTCATAGTGGTAGCAGAATCTTTCAACTTTGAAATGAAACCAAATCCACAATCAAAATGAAAAGCTTATTTGTAAAATTTACAATTCTGCTGTTATTGCTTTCAGTAATGTTTGGAATGGCAGGCGCTCAGGCAAAGCCGAAGATCGCTTTGATCAGTATCGATTCACGTAATCTGGAGTGGGACAATACCACCATGGCGAATATTGTTCGGTTTGAACTGGAAAAGATTGATCGGTTTGAAGTGCTGGACAAGTATGATGTGAACAATGCATTGGGAAAAAATAATATTGATGCTACCACCTGCTTTGGCAAAAATGCACTAGTGAATGTGGGCGAGTTGCTGGGCGCAGATAAAATGCTCACTGGTAGTGCCGAGTTGTTTGGTGATAAGATCATTATGATCCTCAGGTTGATAGATGTAAAATCCAAAGCTGTGGAACAGACCAGTGTGATGGAATACCTCAATGCTCAAACTGAGATTCAGACCATGTGCATGATTTCCCTCAATGATCTGCTGGGAATTCCTAATGATGAGCACCTGGTGGACCTGCTGATCAACTATAACCTGCCGATTACCACCCGAAAAACCACGGTAAGTCTCAACGGTCCAAGGATGGGGATGCTGTTTACGATGGGCCGAAATGGAGAAAGGCTGCGAGCACCAAAAGAGGAGGGCGGATACAACATGTTTCCGGTTTCGTCCATGTTTGGTTACCAGTTTGAAAAGCAATACATGAGCTCGGGAGATTTTCAGGCATTGGTGGAGGTAATAGGTGCCGTTAATGGTCTGGAGAGTGGTACTATCATTCCGTCGATTTCTTTTATCAATGGATTCAGGTTCAATAAAAGTGGCTATGAATTTGGACTTGGCCCAACACTCAGGCTGGTCAGAAGAGCCGAAGGGTTCTATGAAGATGGAAAATGGCGACTGCTCTCTGAGGTGGAAAGAGTCCCTGACAATGTGGAAGTGCTTAATCTGCTGGACAATCGCGGCGACATAGAAACTTCCCTGGGAATCATCATTGCTGCCGGAAAGACTTTTAAATCAGGTTATCTCAATATCCCGGTGAATGTCTACTATACACCTGTCAAGGACGGTTCAGTCATCGGCCTGGCCATAGGATTTAACACTACTAAGAAACCGACTTTTTAAATGGCATGGTTCTTCTTGCCCATCGAAATGAAAGGTAGGAGGGGGCTTTGGGTTCTAGGCTTTGGGCTTTGGGTTCTGGGTTTTAGGTTCTAGGTTCAATGTTTCAGGTTATGTGCGTTTAGCGTGCAGCGTATTGCGTTTAGCGCTCAGCGCCCGGCAATTGGTAAATAGAATCAAAGAAATCTTTGATGTTCGCCAGTATGAAATGTAGGAGGGGAGTCTAAGCTATAGGTTTTTCCTGCCCGCCAAAATGAAATGCGTGCAGCGTACTGCGTTTTAGCGTGCAGCGTATTGCGTTTAGCGTTCAGCGTACTGCGTTTGGCGTTCAGCGCCCGGCAATTGATAAATAGAATCAAAGAAATCTTTCATGTTCGCCAGTAAGAAATTAACTTCTGGCTCAAAATCAAAGGATCATGATCAAACTGCGCTTCCTCTCAATATTCATTTTTTTGTCCACGCTCTTTGCCCAGGCACAGACTTACAAGCTGGAAGAAAACATTTCTTACCGACCTGAGGCGACGGATGACTACATGAAAGAGCGCTGTAAGCTGGATGTTTATTATCCGGAAGGAGAAACGGACTTTGCAACTATTGTATGGATACATGGAGGTGGACTAAAAGGTGGCAGCAAGCACATTCCGGAGGAACTCAAAAATCAAGGAATGGCGGTGGTGACCATCAACTACCGACTGGCACCTAAAGTGGAGGCTCCCGCATTTATAGACGATGCAGCGGCGGCCATATCCTGGACCTTTGAGCACATCAACCAATACGGAGGGGACAAGTCCAAGATCTTTGTAACCGGACACTCAGCTGGTGGCTACCTGGTGCATATGGTGGCGCTGGATAAGCAATACCTGGCGAAGTATGGCATTGATGCGGATCAGGTGAAAGGCTACCTTCCGCTCAGTGGTCAGACCATGACGCACTTTACCATCCGGGAAGCAATGGGCCTGGAGCAGTCACGGATCATAGCGGATAAATATGCACCGGTGTTTTATCCACGAGCTGAGGCGCCCCCAATGGTCCTGATCACAGGTGACCGGAACCTGGAGATGACTGCCCGCTACGAAGAAAATGCCATGCTCTACAGCATTCTGAAAGGAGCCGGTCATCAGGATGTTTCACTCTATGAGCTACAGGGTTTTGATCATGTGACCATGGTGAGCCCGGCTTGCAGGCTTGTGGTCACTCATGTGAGGCGGATGCTGGAGGAGTAAGGAGGTCTTTGATTAGAATAAATCGCTGTGGGAGCCTGTGCGCATTAGACTGATTAGTTTTATGTCATCCAATTGTTCCCAAAGGAGTAACCAGTCCGGTTGGTAAATATTCGTAGTATGTTGAGTTGTGATTAGCTTTCAATGCGGCCGGCTAGGTGCGGTCGGCCAGGCATAGATTAGCACAGGAAAGCTAGTCACAATAAGGATTATTCCGTTGTGAAAACATTCAAGTCGCCTCGTCTTACAATACGGGGCTTTTTTTTTGTATCTCCCCAATAATGGATCAATCCTTTTTTCCCTACTCAATATAGTTAACTGTATGATAATGTCGGTGCGGTTTGAGCGAATAATGTATGTCTCAAGTGAGGAATGATGTGTTTTTTGAATATTCGTTTTGAATATCTTCTACAAATCCATTCAATGTAAGGTTTTTTGCGAGCAGACTTTTGTCCATTTTCTTTGAATGTTAATCGATTAGGAAGGCGGAATTACCAGAAATCATCATTAGTTTGAAGGGATAATTTTTCACCATTGATGATTGATCTGAGATATTGCTTTGTGTTTTTGCTGGCACTGCTATCATATGATATAGTTGAAGGCCAGTCCTGGGAGCAGGCCCGGCAGACCGGAGCGGCCACCCTGGATTTACATTGGTATGTTTCCCGGCCATTTATTTATCGAAATGACGAGCAGGAATTCATAGGTCTGGAAAAGGACATCCTGGAAGCCTTTAGGGATTATGTTTGGCAAAAACATAACGTCAACCTGACGCTGAACTGGATGGAGAATGAAAGCTTTGCTGGTATACTGGATGATATATCCCGTTCAGAAGTGCCCAACCAACTGGGGATATCAGCTTTTTCCATCACCGAAGAACGGAAGGAAATGGTACAATACACCCGGCCGTATATGCCCGATGTGACGGTGTTGGTTTCCAGCCAGGGCACACCGATAGTCCGCTCTATTGAGGATATAGATGATCTGATGAGCGGCATGACGGCCATTACCATAGCAGGTACGGTTTATGAAAAGCAGCTGACCAATCTCAAGGAAAAGCTTCACATAGATTTCAAAACAGTTTATATAGAAAGTGATGAGAATGTGCTGGAATTTATCAGCCAGACACCCAATAGTTTTGGATTTATAGACCTGCCCATTTACCTGATGTGGATCAAAAACGGGAGTCAGTTGGTCAGACAAAATTATTTCACTGTTTTTGGGACTGGTTACGGCTTTATCATGCCATTGGAAAGTGACTGGTCGCTGGCTTTGGATGAGTTTCTAAGCGACCCTGCCAGCAAATCATTGATCAATGGGATCATCTCAAAACACATTAGTAAGGAGCTGTTTGAATTTATCAGCAACCTCTATGAAGGGGATCTGCTTGGGACTTCATTGCTGACCAAAGAAAAGGAAATCCAGCTGGCTTTGATTGAAAATGCCAACCTGAGACTCCAGCGCGAGCAAACTTATAAGCTGTTTTTGATAGGAGGGATCAGCATAAGTTCACTGTTTCTGGTGATTATAGGGTTTGCTTTTTTGCAGATCAGAAGGAATAATAAGTTGCTGCTCAGTCGCAAAGAACAGATTGAGCACCAGCAAGCTGATATCCAGCAAAAGAATGAGCAATTGATCAACCGCAATGCGAAATTGATTGCCTTGAATGAGGAGAAAAACTACCTGGTAAGAATACTTGCCCATGACTTGAGGTCGCCTTTGTCCAGGATTATCGGATTGTCAGGAGTGCTTGCATCTCATTCTGATCTGGATGATCAGGAGTATAAGGACCATCTGGCCAACATCGGTGATGCGGCCCAGCGAATGAATCAAATGATCAACAAGATCCTTAGTCAGGATGCACTCGCCGGGGAGCAACATCAGTTGATCAAAGAGCGAGTGGTTATTGGTCATTTGCTGGAAGATATCTCCAAGCGCTACAACTCAGTGGCAAGCAGCAAACAAATTGAACTGATTACTACGCCATGTGACTACCATAATTACCTGGAAACGGACTTTTTACTGCTACAATTGATATTGGAGAACCTGGTGAGCAATGCTATCAAGTTTTCTTCGCCGGGTACCCAGGTAAGACTGGAAACGATTTGTTCAGAGGAAGATGTGAAGTTTTGTGTGATAGACCAGGGGCCAGGGTTTACCGAGGAGGATAAGGCGAATTTATACAGCCGATTTCAGCCACTTAGTGCTCAACCAACCGGCGATGAATCTTCCACCGGACTGGGGCTCAGCATTGTGAAAAAATATGTAACAGAGCTTGGAGGGAAGGTATGGCTGGAGTCAGAGCCGGGCAAAGGGAGCACATTTTATGTCTGGTTTAGCAAAGAGGGACAATAATCCTGCCGTCAAATTGATTTTACGCCTTTTCCTTTAGTACTAAAAAAGGCAAATGTGACAGGTAGGATAATCCTCAATCCGGTTCTATGTGAATGAGTACCTGGCCCAGGTTAGGGATTTTTAGTTTTAAGGTATCCTTCAGCTTGTGAGAAATAGTATGACCTTCATTGACGGAAATCTTACCATCGACTATCGCATGAAGGTCTACGTGATATTTAAAACCAGCCTTTCGCACGTAGCATTTTTCCGTGTCGATGATTCCGGGCACTCCCAAAGATATTTCTCTGATTTCATCGATCAGATCATCATATAGGTGTTCGTCCATGATTTCACCTAGAGCGGGACGGAAAATCAGATAACTATTGTAGAGAATAAAGCCTGCGGCGAAGAGTGCGGCCCAGTCATCAGCACTCTCATTGCCATCTCCCATTATAAGCGCAAAAGAGATACCAATAAATGCAGCAACGGATGTGATGGCGTCACTTCTATGATGCCAGGCATCGGCCTTCAGTGCACTGCTATTTGTTTCTTTGCTTTTTTTGATAACATATCGGAAAGAGGCCTCTTTCCACAGAATGATACCACCCAAAATGTATAGCGTCCAGCCTGCGGGACTTTCATGAGGCGTACGGATATTGACTATGCTCTTGATGGCGATGATCACAGCTGAAGTAATCAGGAACCCAACTACCAGGAAGGTGACGAGCGGTTCGATTTTTCCATGCCCATAAGGGTGGTTTTCATCAGCTGGCTTGCGCGCATAACGAAGCCCCATCAGCACAATTACCGATGACAAAATATCTGTGGTAGATTCTATAGCATCAGCGATCAATGCATAGGAGTTGCCCAGAATCCCTGCTGCTCCTTTGATACAGGCCAGAATAGCGTTGGCAAGAATGCTCCAGACTGTGGTTTTTATTGCTGATTCTTCCTGGGTCATTTGTTTGGGTATGGTTTTGAGGACGGCAAAGTTGTCAATAATTGATTAACCCCCGGATTCTGCAATAGAATAATTGGTTATCAAACCTAAAATATTCTATTGCATAATGACGAAATATTTCTTCCAAAAGAAATATTTGTCAGGGTAACCCAGACAAAGCAAAGCTTTCGTCTGCCCTTTGGGCAAATTATGCCTTAATGCATAATTTGGGTTAAAATGTATGTTGATACAACAATTCCTATCCTGAGAGGCTTCAATTCCCAATGTTTTTGATAAATTGGAAAGAAAACCAGAATTAGCTTAATAACATGAAAAAAACATTTTTAATGCTCCTGTTTGCCGGATTTTGTCTGGCAGGGTTTAACAGTGCTTATGCCCAAAAAGAAGAAACTAAGGTGTTACTTGTATCGCAAAATGATACCGATCAGGTATTGTCATTCACCATGTCAGCAATGCAGGTGATTGATGCCAAATGTTTGGGGTGCCATTCTCCTGGTGGCAAGAGTGACAAGGCCAAGGATAAATTGATGTGGGAAAAACTCCAGAAGATGGATGCAGCGGATGCTGTAGCCAAGCTGGATGAAATCATAGAGGTGCTGGAAGAAGGGGAGATGCCTCCCAAAAAGATGATCGAAAAATATCCAAGCATGAAGCTGAGTGCGGAAGAGTCAGCAACTCTTACAGCCTGGGCAGAAGCTTCCATGAAAAAAGCAATGGGCGAATAACCATGAAATCGGCATGGCCGAGGCAATTCTAGGATACCAGTCAATATGAATGTAATTCATTGGTAAACAGATATTTAATCCATTATATACACATGAAAGCAAAAGTTATAGGGATCATCCTTGTCGTGGTGATCCTTTTACAATTTTTTAGGGGATCAGCTCCTGAAGTGACTGTAGAAAACCCCAATGACCTGATAGCGACAGCCGAGCTGTCTGGCGATATAGCTGCCACACTTCGTGCAGCCTGTTACGATTGTCACTCTATGGAGACCAAATACCCATGGTACAGTTACATCACTCCGGTTTCCTGGTTTCTTTTTCATCATATTGATGAAGGGAGGGACGAATTGAATTTCTCAGAGTGGGCTGCTTATTCCAAGCGCGACAAACTGCGTAAACTCAAGGATATACAGGAGGAAGTGGAGGAAGGTGAGATGCCTATGGAGTCTTACGTGATCATGCATTCGGAAGCCAGCCTTACAGAAGAACAGCGCGAGGCTATTGTTACCTGGGCAAAAAATTTTGCTGGTGAGGTGATCAGGGAGTAATCCTGTAAAAATCTAATTTCTTTTAAGAGACTTTATATCTATTATACCTGAGATATATCAGTTTTTCGATTACCGAAATCTTCTAGTTTTCCACCTGCTTATATGTTTTAGGCAAGTTGAACCCGGATTATGTAATAGAATAATTAGTCAACAAACCCAAAATATTCTATTACATAATGACGAAATATTTCTTTACAGAAGAAATATTTGTCAGGGTAACCCAGACAAAGCAAAGCTTTCGTCTGCCCTTTGGGCAAATTATGCCTTGATGCATAATTTGGGTTGATGAAGTATTGACTCATTGGAGAACCTGAGAGATCTATGGTTGAGATAGGTAGAAGTAAAGCCAATAAATCCAAATTTTCAAATCCTGCTATTTTTTACTGGAGGATAGCACAAGCTGCGGTTTGGTTAGTTGGTCTGTTCATTTTTATTAGTCTTGTTTTTTGGCCGGATCTGGGGATCAACTTGTTCTGGAATGTACTCATTCCCGTAGCACCGTTGCTTTTTGTAGTGGCTGTCGGGGTTTGGAGGAACATTTGTCCTTTGGCAACAACTACACTTCTACCCAGGCATTTTGGCTTATCTAAGAAAAGAAAACTAACCTTCAGTCAAATTGGTAAGCTCAACCTCATTGGGGTTGTTTTTCTATATCTCATTGTCCCAGTAAGACACATGTTATTTGATGCCAGTGGATTGGCTACAGCACTCCTTATCGCATTTCTTGTAGTAGTTGGATTGGTCACTGGTTTTTTCTTTGACTGGAAGAGTGCCTGGTGTTCCGGGTTATGCCCGGTGCATTCTGTGGAAAAGCTCTACGGCAGCAATGTACTTGCTTCTCCAGCCAATGCACATTGTACAGCTTGTGTGAATTGTGTCACTCCCTGTCCGGACTCTACACCTAACTATCATCCGGTAGTTACCCAAAAGACCATGTATCACAAGCTTACAGGTATTTTGATCACTGGTGGACTACCAGGGTTTGTCTGGGGGTGGTTTCATGTGGCAGATAGGATAGCATTGCCTGGCCTTATAAGTTTACTTCCCGACTTTTTTCTCCCTATTACAGGACTACTTGTTTCAGCATTTTTATATTTCGGGATTCGGCAGGTTGTTAATCCTAAAGCAGAAAAAGTACTCAACAGGATTTTTGCAGCAGCAGGAGTTTCCATTTATTACTGGTATCGCCTGCCCGCTTTGATTGGTTTTGGATTGTTTGAAAATGATGGACAGTTGATCAATCTGGCTGATAAAATTCCCAGCTGGACAGTAACATTAATGACCATTGGCACAACAGTTTTCTTTTTTTACTGGCTGGTAGTGAGGGATCAAAACAAGAAAAGCTGGGCTAAAAGGCCAAACTTTGCTTAATCCTCCTTTGCGTTCCGCTTCGGACGAGAAGGAAGTGGTTTAATACCTTTTATTTCTAGAAGAGATACAGTCCCGATTGCTCGTTATTTTTTGGAATGAAAAGACTGATTTTCGTGCCCTGACCTTCCTGGCTTTCTACTTCCATTTCAATGGCAATATTGTAAGATTCTTTTAGGAGTCTCATTTTTTCTGAAATGATTTTGGTGCCCCAGGAATCATGACTTTCTTTATTGCCAGGATGTGAGGTAAACCCAACACCATCGTCTTCTATTCGGATGATGAAGTACTTATCATTTTCTGCAATCTGTATGGTAATATGACCCGTCCTGTTTAGTGGCATTACGCCATGCCAGACTGCATTTTCTACAAACGGCTGGGTAATCATCGAAGGACACAGAGTTTTATTGATGTCTATCTCAGGAGCTATTTGGATGGTGAAATCAAATCTGTTTCTTGAACGCATTTGTTCCAGTGTGAGATAAAGCTCTATGAGTTCAAGTTCTTCTCTCAATGGGATGAATAGTTTTTCTGACAGGTCCAGTATTCTGCGCATGAGTTTGGAGTAGGCAGTCAGGAAGTGGTCAGATTGCTCAATATTATTTGTCAGGATGTAGTTTTTAACAGAATTAAGAGCATTGAAGACAAAGTGAGATTTGAACTGTGCTTTTTTAGCCGCCAGTTCAGCAAATAACTTCTCGGATGCCAACCTTTTTCTTGCATTGCGCACATACCTGATTCTTATGACAATCAATGTTAGTATGACAGATAGCAACACTACTTCTAACCACTTAACCCACATTTGATCCCACCAAAATGGTTCGATCTCAAAATTGATCATTTTGGACTCGGACCAATCAGTATTGTCTGTTCTGCACTGCAATTCCAGCTGGTAACTACCAGATTTCAAATTATCGAACGAAATTGTTGTAATACGGGTATTTGTCCAGATACCGGTTGTGTTTTGATTGTAAAGCAACCTATATCTGAACCTTACTTTTTGTCCTGGTTGAAAATATGGTGCAGAGTACTTAATACTGATTCGTTGAGTTTCTGGTTTTGCAGAGAAGTGATGAGGTTTGGAAAAATCACGAACACTATCAAGCTCAATCCATTCTATGTTGATCCTTGGTGCTGTTTCTTGGCTTGTCTCAATATGATGCGGTGTCCAATACAGTCCTGTACTTGTAGTAATATAAACTCCGGTATCAGCAGGCTCAATATACTTAAGGACTCCAGGTATGTCACTGATATGAGCAATCTTTAGTGTTTGTTTGTTTGTAATAGAGGTGAGTGCATTGTGAATGATGTCGATTCCTGTGCTGTGCATTATCCAGACATCTTCATCTTTGGATGTGACCATATCAATATAATTCGACGAAAGACCATCTTTGACTGAAATGTTAAACATATTTCCTTGCTTATCAAGGCAAAATAGACCCTGACCATTTGACGCCAGCCAAACTAAGCCAAATTGATCCTTGTGAATATGACTAATCCTCGATTTAATATCTATTCTCTCAAGGGGAGATTTATGGTCTAGTGTTTTAATGAATACCCCATTATCATTACTAAAAATGACTTGAGTTGAGTCCAAAGAAATAAGGTGACGTGCTTTGCCAATTTCTTTTAAAGAATCCTTGTGGGTTAATGTGATTCCATTTTTTGCTACTTTGAACCTTAATATTTTTTCGATTGAGCCAACATAAAGATAGTTTTGATCGAAATCAGCGGCAGTGGAATACACTTTATAAAACTGATTGTTTAAATAAAGTCTGGAGTATCCACCAGCCATAAGTTGCCCATATTTTGATTCGTTGGCCCAGGATATTCTTCCGATAAAATCCAATTCAGGTTTCAGTTTTCCATTATCTAATCTGATAAGTTGAGTTTCATTGGAAACGATATATGTTTTATTATCAATTACTTTGGAAAACTTCAGATTCGGATTCTTAAGAATTTCCTTGATCCTCGTTTTACTTGGTGATAGTTTTATGCCATTTTCATGGGTTGTTATCCAGAGATTGCCATCTCTATCGATCATTGCATCGTTAGGGAATTCCTCCTTTTTATAGAGCTTATAGGTATTTGTATAAGGGTCAAATTTAAATATTCGATCAAGTGTAAAAAACCAAACAGAATTTTCTATGGTTTTGATATTTAGTATCTGGTTCGATTCGGTTGGGGTACTATGACTTTGTCCATTATTGATATTGTATGTAATAACCCAAGTATCAAATCCTGAAATACTATTTAGATTCCTGTAGCTAACAATGTATTCATCTTTCGTAGTTAAATATGAGTTCCAATTTCTCGGAATGGTCATTTTCCCATGATATTCGAATTCATTATCGACTGTATCATATTTAAAAACGGCTCTTTCGCCAACCAGGAATAATTGCCCTAAAATCTTGATGATAGAAGGATGGTAGGTTGAGATACCATCTACAGAGTCAATATGAACGCCATCGAATTTTCTTACTTCTGTCCTTGTAGCCAAATACATCTCTTCTTTGAAATCTTCGATGCTAACTATTTGTTCTCTGGCATCAATGTTTAGAGTGTCTAATGATCCAAAATGCTGACCATCCTTTAAATATCCAATTTTCCCATTTAGTGTGTAATACCAGATTCTTCCCTGAGAGTCTTTGTGGAAATGAAGAATTTCACTATCCAATAACCCGTCCTTATCGGAAAAATTGACAAACTCAATTCCGTCGAACCTGCTCAGTCCCTTGTCTGTTCCAAGCCATATATAGCCAAGCTCATCTTGTTCAATACAATAAACAGTGTTTGAGGCTAGTCCATCTTCTACGGTGTATTGTTTTTTTATCACCTGACTCACCGTAAGCAATGGTAGTGTGAAAGAGATAATTAAAAATATAGCTGATACTATCTTCTTCAAGTATATAAGCAGTCGGTTGGGTGAAAACGTCCAAAGGTATCATTACATATGGATATAGTGAAAAAGATAGTCTGGAAACAGCATAGGATTGATATCAGGGGGAATTTTTCAACAAGACTAGATTTATTTTGAACTGAATGAAGCTTCCTTGAGGACTTAATTGCTTCCAAATCTGTAAATTCGAGGCTCATTAAATTTTTTTGATCAGATGTCGCAAATCCCACCTTGTCCACAATGCCAGTCCGTTTATGCTTATCCCGTTGATCATTTATTAGTTTGCCCGGAGTGTGGCCATGAGTGGAACCCTGAAGAAGAAAGTCATGAAGAGACTTTAACTGTAAAAGATGCCAATGGTAATGTACTTCAAGATGGCGATTCAGTAGTGATCGTTAAGGACTTGCCAGTGAAAGGTGCTCCTAAACCAATCAAGGCTGGTACTAAAGTGAAAAACATCAGGCTTACAGATGGGGACCACAATATTGACTGTAAGGTGGATGGATTTGGAGCAATGGCATTGAAGTCAGAGTTTGTGAAAAAATCCTGATATGCATCTCAATACTAAGGTTTTGATGATTGCCAGTGCTGTTCTGATGGGCGTGGTAGGTATTTTACTGTCATTTCTCCCGCAGGAAATCGGAGCGTTGTTTGGTGGAGTGGATGCGATCATTTTGCAGCTGATGGGAGCAGTTTATTTTGGCTGGTCTATGGCCAACTGGACTGCCAAAGCAAGTCTGATGGGAGGTATTTATGGTAGGGCAATTGGCATAGGTAATTTTGCACATTTTATGATCGGTGCCTTTGCGTTGCTGAAGCGAGCTAATATGGATGAGCCCTTGATGCTTGGGTTGGCCATTGTTTACATTCTCTTTGCTATCTTTTTTGGAGTGGTGTTTTTCACTCATCCCAAGACACAATAGTTTAAGAATCTTCAAAGTCAAAGTCTATTCGGTATAGCATCAGGCCTGATGCCGGAGCTCTGTGAGCAAAGAGGTTTCCTTCAAAGTTTTCCAGGGCTTCTTTGATGTCTTCAAGTCTTAAATTTCCACGACCGACTTCCAGCAATGCACTCATCATCAGGCGCACCTGGTAGCGTAGAAATCCACTGCTTACGATTTGGAACACATAGGTGTCTGCAGGGAAAAAATTACCAAAGAGTTCTTCGTTTTTGACAATGCGGGATTTTATCATTTCCCGTTCCAGTACGGCATTATCAGAAGGATCCCGAACGAATCTCCTAAAGTTGTGAAGCCCTTCAAAAAGCTGGGCAGCTTTTTGCATCTCTTTAATGTCTAATTCATCATTGAAATGAGCCATTACAGGTGCAGAAAAAGGATGATTTTTTGTGCCAAAAGAGAAGTAATAGTGATACTCTTTGGTCCGGCTGGCTTGAATGATATTGAACGCAGCATCCACTGGTCGAAAGGATAAAGCCCGTATGTCAGCCGGAAAATTCTCATTCAGATCTTCCAGAAACTTGCTTTCATCCACAGGTTCATTGATGAATAGCTCAAAAGCATAATCTAATGCAGAAACTTTAGAGTCAGTGCGTCCACAACCCAAAGTCTTGAAATTGTCATGCTGGAAAATGTAAGTGAGTGTTTTATCCACCATTCCATGAACGCTCTTCTGATTGGCTTGCTTTTGCCAACCATGGTAGCGATAGCCAAGAAACTGAATGCGTACGAGGTAATGATTGGAGAATCTGTTCATGGATTTATTTTATGAAAGCCAAGTTAATGGCTAAAGCCGAATTGGCTGAAATAAAAAACACCGGACTGAAGCCCGGTGCAAATCATTAGGAAAGTCATTCAATTTTACAACTTCTCAAACCAGCAAGAAAAGTGTCTGAGTAGTTTAGGCTGTTTCACAATCTTGTAGCCTTTGTACTGATCTCGCTTTTGCCAAACCTGATCAATGACCTCAAGCATATAGTCAAAATGGCTTTGCGTGTAAACTCTTCTTGGAAAGGCGAGCCTTACCAGTTCCAGGTTTGCGGGGTGTTCCTGGCCATCTTCATCCTGGTGACCAAACATCACACTTCCCAGCTCAACGCCACGAATTCCGCCTTCTTCATAAAGCGCATTGACCAGCGCAATTCCGGGATATTCGATAGGAGGGATGTTGGGGAAGAACTGCTTTGCATCCAGGAATACCGCATGTCCGCCAGCAGGTTTCATCACTGGTATTCCCATTTTGATGAGTCTGCTCAGTACATATTCCACGGTAGCGTGACGGTATTGCTGATAGTCATATTCCAATGCTTCCATTAAGCCAACTGCTATCACTTCCAGGTCCCTGCCGGCAAGCCCTCCATAAGTAGGGAAACCTTCGCGAAGGATCAGTGCATTTTTGAAGTCTTCAGCCCAATCTGTATTGTTGCAAACGAAAAATCCACCGATATTGGCCAGTCCGTCTTTTTTCAGGCTCATAGTGGCCCCATCTGCATAGCTGAATATCTCCTCAGCTATCTGGATGAGCGAGTGTTTTTCATATCCTGCTTCTTTCTCATGAATGAAATAGGAGTTTTCTGCAAATCGACAGGCATCGATAATCAATGGAATCTCATATTCATCCAATAGTTTTTTTACCGCCCGGATGTTGGCCATAGATACAGGTTGTCCACCTCCGGTATTGTTGGTCACCGTGATCATCGCAAATGGAATATTCTCCTTTCCATTTTCAAGGATGCAATTCCTGAGTTTGTCCAGATCCATATTGCCTTTGAATGGAAATTCATTCTCAGGATCCATACCTTCATCAATTACAAGATCCACCGGTTTTGCTCCTGCAAACTGCATATTGGCACGCGTGGTGTCAAAGTGGCTATTGTTGGGGATGACATCACCGGGCTTCACGCGTGTAAGAGCCAGTAAGCTTTCTGCTGCTCGTCCCTGGTGAGTAGGGAAAATGTATTTCATGCCAGTGATCTCGCGCACCACTGCTTCAAACTTCTTCCAGGAGCGGCTGCCGGCATAACTCTCGTCACCCATCATTAGGGCAGCCCATTGCTGAGTGGACATAGCGCCCGTACCACTGTCGGTGAGTAAGTCTATAGCAACATCTTCTGCATCAACGAGAAAAATATTCTGGTGTGCTTTTTCTAGTTTTTTGATCCGTTCCTCCTGAGAAATAATCTGAATAGGTTCGGTCATTTTAATCCTGAATGGCTCAATGATTGTCTTCATTTTGTAAGGGGTTGTTGTCCCGACAAAAATAGAAATCACTTCAAGCCCGAAAGCTGCCAAATCTCAGGATTTGGATAAAAACCTAATGATTTATTGTTCCCTTTTTGGTCACCTTGAGCAATTGAGATTAGTGTTTACCAATCTATGGGTTTATAGTCTTTCAAGAATTTTCCGCACCAGTGCTTTCCGGTATTGATTCCATCGAATAATGGATCTAAAACGCGAGCCGCTCCATCCACAATATCGAGCGGCGGCTGAAAATCATGCACTTCCTGCTTGTGTAGAGATAACTCTGCCGGGTCTTCGTCAGTCACCCAGCCAGTGTCCACAGCATTCATGTAGATCCCGTATTTGGCAAAATCGGTGGCTGCCGTATGTGTCATCATGTTGAGAGCTGCTTTGGCCATATTCGTATGTGGGTGACGGTCCTCTTTGTAAAACCGATGGAATTTCCCCTCCATGGCTGACACATTCACAATATGCTTCATACCTGTATTTTCCTTTTTCATGAGGTGTGCAAGCTTATTGATCAGCACAAAAGGTGCTACAGAATTGACCAGCTGGACTTCCAGCATTTCTGCCGTTTCAATCTCTCCAAGCTTTAACCTCCAGCTATTCGTTTTTCGCAGATCAACCTGCTGTAAATCAGCATCTAGTTTGCCTTCAGGAAATACCTCTGCTGGTGCAAGTGCATTGTCGAAAGTGTAAGGGATTTGAGAGAGTTGTGCAGAAGCCCTCAGTCCCAGACCCGGTTCGGAAGTATTCCAGGCTACAGGAAGGTTTTTGGTTTTGCCATTGGCAGTTATCATACCCAGCTCACTCAGGCAATACTGGTGATCGGAGAGTAACCGAACAGCCTCTTTCGGAAGGTCTGTAAGTGACTTCTCTTCGTTGGCCATCAAGTGGCGATAAAAGCCAGCAGGTCGGCGAACAGTCTGAGCAGCGTTGTTGATCAGGATATCCAGGCGGTCATATTGGTGCTCGAAAAACTGGCAAAATAACTCCACACTTGGAATGTGCCTCAGGTCAAGTCCGTGGATTTTCAGTCTGTGATTCCAGTCTGAATAATCTTCTTCTCTGGCAAATCGAAGCGCAGAGTCCACAGGAAATCTTGTAGTGGCAACTACTGTAGCTCCCGCCCTGAGCATCATCAGTGTGGCTTGATAACCGATCTTTAGCCTGGAACCTGTAATCAAGGCTACTTGCCCGGTCAGGTCGGCAGTTTGAAATCGCTTGGCATAGTTAAACTCAGCACATTCAGGGCACATGGTGTCATAAAAGTGATGCACTTTGGTGTACATTGTTTTACATACATAGCAATTTCTTGGAGATTCTAAATCAGGTAATTCTGACGCAGGATTTTCAATCAACTTTGGTGCTTCAAATACCACTTCTTCCCTGGCTGCTCTGATCCCAGTTGATTTGCGGGTGTGCTTATCGCGTTCTACCTGTTTTCTTTTCTGCGCCTTTTTAGCATCCTTTTTCCTTTTTTGGTGCAGGTCACGATCGGGACGGCTTAGCGTTCCAGCTGCTTTGAGCAGATTGATTCTAAGTGTCTCCGGAAGCTCATATAGCTCAGCGCCATTATTACTTAAATGCTGTAAAATAGTGATGCATTGTTCCACATCTTTGTGATCCATTGCTATTTCTAATTCTTCTTTCAATGATCTGTGTAAACCCAAAAAATCACGCAAAAATAGTGATTTGCTATGGAGATTGTCACAATATTTTTGGTGCTGAAAGTTGTTCCAGTTCTACTCCATAATCATATTGCAGGTCTTCATTCAAACCAGAAATCTTCTTCTTGATCATAGCAATTTGCCTTTCGTAAAGATTGACCAGTGTCTGGCTCCGCTGCATCGAGGGGTGCATGGTTTTGAGTGTTTTGCAAAAGTGCATGAGTATCTCAATCTCTGTAGTTTTTTGTCCTGAGTATCGAATGTACTTTTTTGCATTTCTCAGGATTTTCCTCACACTTTTCTTAATGAAATAAAAACTGGAGGTATTGATCATTTCAAACTCATCTTCCATATCCTGTTTGACACTTTGTATATAGGCTTCTTCATCAACTGCCTCGTAAAGCAGGTAGGTTAGCAGCTCTTTGTTTTCCTTTTTGAATTTGGAAAGCCGCAGGCATAACTCAATGAGTTCATCTGGTGATCGCTCACGTAATTCTCTTTTGATTTCACTAACTGTTGCTGCTTTCATGCTTTGATTGATTTAAAGTAATGCTGCGCCAAAAACACCCGCACTATCACCTAGCAGAGGAGGAATGATCGGTGTGTCAAAAGTTGGGTTGAAGACATGGCGTTTTACAGATTCCACACCTTTGGTGTAAAGTACATCCAGGTTGCTCACTCCGCCACCAAGCACAATTACATCGGGGTCCAGAATATTGATCACATTGGACAATGCAATCCCGAAAAAATGAATCAACCGCTCGATAGTTTGAATAGCGATAGGATCTGAGCTTTCCTTATAATCAGCATAAATATCTTTGAGCAATCTTTTCTGACCCGTTTGCTCCTGATAATATCGCTCCAGCGAAGGACCGGCAATGATACGCTCTGTACAGCCAATATCTCCACAGTAGCATGGACCGCCACTTGTGTCCAGAAAGGTATGTCCCCATTCGCCGCCTATTCCCTGTCTGCCGTTGTGTACTTTTCCATTGAGGATAATGCCGCCGCCTGTACCAGTTCCCATGATCACGCCAAATACCACATTTGCTTCCGGATAATACTCAGCAACAGCTCCCATTTGAGTTTCGGCCAGTGCAAAACAGTTGGCATCATTCGCAATTTTTACCGGGAATTTCAGCGCTTTTTCCAGCTCCTGAAGAAATGGCTGATTGTTGATGGCCTGGGTGTTACTGTTTTTCAGCAAGCCGGTTTGTGGATCTATAGTTCCAGGAGTTCCTATTCCGAGGGATGTGGGCTTTTCACCAACTTCTTCAGAAAGAATGTCCAGTACCTTTTGTATTTGACTGATGATATGGGCCATACCTAATTCTCTTTCAGTAGGCACACGTTCCCGTGCCAATACCATGTGAAGATCGTTTAGAACTACTCCCTCTATTTTGGTTCCGCCAAGGTCAATTCCCCAATGCATTGAAATTTTTTTAGTAATTAATGACACGCTAAAATAACCAAAGGTATGGTAAGAAGGGTTTTTGAACTAATGGTGAAAGGTATGTACCGAAGTTGGCAATCAATTGATCGGTAAAATGATATTGCTCGCCGAATTGTTTCATTCGTATCTGGTTGCAAATCAGAATCTTTGCGCGCATTTCCAGGAAATGTACCTATTACCAAACTTAGAAGGTTAACAATAATGGTAATGGAAGCGCCTCCAACGTTCGAGGAGGCGCACACTTTTTACTCATCCTGTAGACATTCCACAGGATTGATCAATGAAGCTTTGATGGTTTGATAACTAATGGCGAGAATAGTAAGTGCCATAGCACCAATAGCTGGAAGCAAAATCAGCCAGGCATTGACGTGGATGTGATAAACAAAACCATTTAACCAGTCGGATATTAAGAGATAAGCAACTGGTATAGCCACGGAAAAGGCGATTCCAATGAGGATCAGGAATCGTGTACCAATGATGGTCACAATGTCACCTAATGTTGCTCCAAGTACTTTTCGAATACCAATTTCTTTATATCGGGTGTCTATAATAAACCCAACCATACCAATGAGCCCAAGACTGCCAATGAGGATGGCGATGAAAGTAAACACAGAGATCATGGTTCCCAACCTTTGTTCAGCCTCATATTGCTCGGCGAACATTTCATCAAGGAAACGGTAGTCTGGTGAATTGACCGGATCAAAATTCACCCATGTCTCTTCAATATGATTGAGAATTTCAGGTATATTGGAAGGATCTATTTGCATGCAGAGACTTTCCATGTCCCATTCGCCTTTGAGCATAACCATTGGAGATATTTTACTATGTAATGATTCAAAGTGAAAATCTTCTATTACACCCATAATCCTGCCGACTCGCATGTTGTTACTGCCATTGTATGGCCCATAGCTTAACCTTTGTCCGATGATTTCTTGCGGGTTGTTATACCCCAAAGCTTCAGCAGCTGAACGATTAACCAGATAATAACCCACGGAATCTTTTTCCATGTCTATAGCTGAGGTGAAGTTTTTGCCGGCGATGAGCGGTATTTCAAAAGTGCTGATAAAATCTTCGTCAATCAAAATGTAGGGCAATCGAAAGTTCGTTTGAATGGCACTATCATTTTTGAAAAAACTCGCACCCATATTGTCCAGGAGTCTCCCGGTGGGAATTCTGGAAGCGTATGTGGCCATTTTGATGTCCGGATGCTTTAGAATTTCATTTTTGAAGACGTCCAGGTTATCTATTCTTCTGCTCAAGGAAAGTTGCAGGATTTGATCTTTTCTAAACCCAGGGTCAGAGGTACGGATGTATTGCATCTGGCTTTGGATCACTCCAAGTGTGAATATGAGGCCTATTGTCACTGCATACTGAAATGTCACCAACCAGTTTCTGAAATTCCATTTGCTGCTATTGATGGCTGATTCGCCTTTGAGTGCCTGCAGAAGTTTAGTTCTAGCCATCAAAATAGCCGGATAAGAACCTGACAGTATTGCTACAAAAAGTAGTAGAAGAATCAATCCGGTGAATAGCTCTGTGTTTTTAAGGAAATTGAAGGTTAGGGTTTTTCCCATGAAATCGTTGAGGTAGGGAAGGGCCAGCACTGCTAAGATACAGGCAATAGGAAAAGCTACCAGATTGATAATTATGGATTCGGTGAGAAACTGCTTGATTAAAGAAGATCGTCTGGCACCAAGTACTTTGCGTACTCCAATTTCTTTCATTCTTCGTGAAAAATGTGAAGTAGCCAGGTTCATATAGTTGATGCAGGCCACGATCAGTAAGAGAATGCCGATTGTACCAAAAATATAAATCTGGCGAAGGCTCCCATTACTTTCAAATTCTCCTTCCAGATTGGACTGAAGATGAATGTCCAGTAGGGGCTGAAGTTCAAAAGCATAAAAGTCTTTAGCTGCTAAGCCATTTCCAAACTCACCTACATATTTATCAAAAAATTCATCTTTTGCGTCTTCAATGACTGATGGATCGGTTCCTGGCTGTAGACGCAGGTAGGTAAGCCAGTTATAATTACCGGTCACATTGTTGACAGTGCTTTCGCCAAAAAGTTGTTCTACAAACTGGATCGGAGCCAGGTAGTCAAAATGAAAATGTTGTTGCTCGGGCATATCTTCAATTACTCCGGATACCTGAAAAGGAGCTTCCCTTCCACCTATGGATAATTTGACGGTTTTACCCAGGATGTCCTGGTCACGCCAATCGTTTCCGAAAAGTTTGATCGCTGTACTCTCTGTTAACACGAGCGACTTGATTTCCCTGAAAGCTTGTTCGCTATTGCCTAGCAGAAAAGGAAATGTAAACACATCGAACACATCATTGTCAGCAAAAACGACCTGTTCGCTAGGGAATAATTTTTCTCCGATTTTCAGATCTGGAAATGCCCAACAATAAAACCTTACGGCATGGGTAATTTCAGGATAATCAGCTTTTAACCTTTTGGCATGACCGGCAGAAGCAAATGCCCATTGTCGGGAGACGTCTCCATTTTGATCATAGTTTTTGATTGTTAGTCGATAAACATTTTCGGCGTATTCGTGATTTTTATCGTACGACAATTCATCTTTTACAAATAGTGCGATCAGCAGAAATGCACAAACTCCGGTAGAAAGCCCAATGATGTTGATCAGTGCGCCAGACTTATACTTCATTAGGTTTCGGATGGCAATTTTCAGATAGTTTTTATACATGATGGTTTCTTTAGTGAGGTTGCTGACTATTTCAATTTTCTTGATGAGTCGTGGGCGGATCAATTGAAAAACCTGGTGATAGTACCACCAACGAGCGTTTATTACCTTGCCTTTTTCGGCTCTTATTGCAAACTCTTCTTCCAGATCTCCCTGAATATCTTCCAGAAGCTCAGGCTTGCAGAAAAATTTGAGCAGCTGGTTTGCGATGTTGGGAGGAGTGTTCATTAGACTACTTTTAATACAAAATCAGGAATGGCTTCCCATAGTTGATTGCGAGTGTCGTGTGTATAAGCTAGTGCCTGTTTTCCCAGGTTCGTAATATTAAAATAGCGTTTACGTTTACCTCCTCGCATAGCAGTGGCCTCACCAAATGATGATTGCAAGTAGCCTTTGTCTTCCATTCTACGCAGGGCGGATTGCAGTGCTCCTACACTTACATTGCGGTTGAGTCGATCTTCTATTTCTTTCTTAATGCTGACGCCATAGGCGTCGTTGGTTAAAATGGCGACTGTTAACAGAACTATTTCTTCAAATTCACCCAATTGAAAGTCTTTCATTTGATAAAATTCCTAAATGTATATTTAATATTAAATTCCTATACGTAGTTTTTATTAGGAAAGTTATGAAGGGACTCTTAGTTATGTCTAAAATTATTTATTGCTCCTTTGCTATACAATAATCTTCTTTTGTGACTGTTTGAATAAGACGTGAAGACCTGAAGGATTTATTACATTTGGGTATTGTAAACAACTAACAATTCGAAATGGGCATCTTGTTTTCAGCTTTGGTATTCTGTTGAATATTAAACTAAGAGCAAGTAACTGTTTCAACAACTTTAGACAAATGAAAAAATTATTACTCTCAACCGTGCTGGTGTTTGTAGCTCTATTTGGCTACAGCCAGGCAAAAGTAGAATTAGGCCTAAAAGGCGGTCTTAATTTGGCAAGTGTAAATACCAAAGATCCATTGGCATCATATAGTTCGCTTACTTCCTATCATGCAGGATTGTATGCTCTAATAAAGGCTGGAAATATAGGCATCCAGCCAGAGATTTTGTATTCAACTCAAGGAACTCAGGTTTCTTTTCAGTCTGTATCAGGGGATTTTAAGCAGCAGTTTACCTACCTCAACATCCCAGTTATGCTGAAATTATACACAGTAGCTGGTATCAACTTTCAGGTTGGGCCACAGTTTGGTATGTTGATGTCTGTAGATGGGAAGTTTAAGGACTCTAATGGAAATGTGACCACTATCAGTAAAAGCAGCTATAAGAACTCGGATGTGAGTGGTGCTGTTGGTGTTGGCTGGGATGCACCATTTGGATTGAATTTTACCGCTCGTTATATCATGGGCTTCAGCAATGTGAATAGCAGTAGTAGTAATGATCAGAAAAACCGTACTTTCCAGGTTTCTTTAGGTTACCGACTTTTCAAAGTAGGAAAGTAAGCTGATTATAAAGAAGCAAAGATTTTGTTAAGGTCATTCCTCATAGTGGGAGTGACCTTTTTATTTTGGTTATAGGAGAAGTCCGGAATCAAGTTTGAAGGAACGAGCAGTAGGCTCAGTGCAATTAATACACCAAGCAGTATAATCAATATCTTGGTCCGGTTTTTCAATGTCTTTGAGGTGATAGTTTTTCGTTTAAACTATTGAAACCTTCATTTCCCTTATTTTCAGTTCAGATTAAGCATAAAAAAACCCATGAAACATCTTCCACGGGTTTTTTTTGAATTCTTTGTTTAGCTATTAGCAGAACTCTTTGAAGACTTCTACCATATGATTTGCAATCATTTCGGCAGGGCGTCCTTCTATGTGATGTCTTTCTACAAAATGCACCAATTCACCATCCTTGAACAGGGCAATTGATGGAGAAGAAGGAGGAAATGGCAAAGTGAATTCTCTTGCTTTGGCAGTTGCTTCCATGTCCACTCCGGCAAATACAGTTGTCAGGTGATCAGGTTTCTTTTCACTATGGTTCACTGCAGCGATTACGCCAGGTCTGGCTGTGCCAGCAGCACATCCGCACACAGAGTTAATTACCATCAAGGTGGTGCCTTTGTGATCTGTCAGGTGCTCTACTACAGCATCAGATGTTTTGAGTTCATCAAAACCAGCCTGAGTGAGTTCTGCACGCATTGGGGCTACTAATTCTTCAGGATACATATCTCTTTAATTGACTTGATTTATTGATTTAATTCATTATTTATAAGAATCCGAGTTCCAGTTTGGCTTCTTCGGACATCATTTCTGTGGAATACGGAGGATCAAATGTTACCTCTACAGTTACATCATTCACCTCATCTATGGCTTTCACCATTCTTTCTATTTCACCAGGAATCTCTTCCGCAGAAGGACATGCCGGTGAAGTAAGTGTCATTAGAATATGAACATTATTAACCGGGAAAATATTGATCTCGTAGATCAATCCCAGCTCATATACATCTACCGGAATCTCAGGATCATACACATCCTTGATGGCTCTTATAATGTCTTCTTTCAGAGCCAGATCGTCGGTGGTTTTTGTTTTATTTTCTTCCATGCCTAAGCGTTGGTTTGGGATTTAGAACTCAGAGCGAGTGCATAAAGTTTCATTTGCTTGATCATGGCTGCAAATCCGTTTGATCGCTGGGTGCCAATGAATCTGTTCATGCCAATTTGTTGAGGAAAAGTAACCTCTGCTTTTAAGATGCTTTCGGGAGTTTCACCTGATAGTACTCTGGTGAGCAAACTCACTAATCCTTTAGTGATTGCAGTGTTACTATCCGCTACAAAATTCACTTTGCCATCCTCCAAAGCTGCATTTAACCATACTTTGCTTTGACAGCCTTTCACCAGGTGATCGTCTGTTTTACTTTCCGCAGGGATTTCAGGAAGTTGTTCACCAAGCTCCATGATGTAGTTGATGGTCATTTCCATATCACCATCCAGCATTGAGAACTCCTCTACGATTTCCTGTTCTTTATCAGCAATTGTGCTCATTATCTAAACTTTTTCACAATGTCTTTAAGCGCTTCAGCAAAGACATCAATTTCTTCTATGGTGTTGTAAACAGCAAAAGAGGCCCTAACTGTTCCATCAATTCCAAATCTATCCATCAATGGCTGGGTACAATGATGTCCTGTTCTCACTGCTATGCCCTTTGCATCCAGCCACATTCCCAAATCAAATGGATGAACTCCATCAATCAGGAAAGAAATAACACTTGTTTTGTTTTTTGCTGTTCCGATTGGCTTAAAACCATCAATATCAAATAGCTTCTCCTGACCTCTCAGCAGCAGTGCTTCTTCCTGCTCATGGATGATGTCAAAACCAATTTCTTCTATGAATTCAATGGCGGCTTTCAATGCGATTACATCAGCAATATTGGGAGTGCCTGCTTCAAACTTGTAAGGAATATCATTGTAGGTGGTTTTCTCAAAGGATACTTCCTTAATCATTTCACCACCACTTTGATAGGGGTCCATGGCTTCCAATAACTCACGCTTTCCATAGAGTACCCCAACACCTGTTGGGCCATACATTTTGTGACCTGAAAATGCCGTGAAATCACAATCTAAATCCTGCACATCAAGTGGGTGATGCGAAGCTGCTTGCGCACAATCAATCAGCACCTTAGCTCCAACCTGATGAGCCCGACTGATGACGTCCTTCACTGGGTTGATCGTGCCAAGTGCATTGCTGATATAAGTTACAGATACAAATTTGGTCCTTTCTGAAAGTAGCTCACTGTAAGCCTCCATATCCAGTTCGCCATTTTCCAGCACCGGAATGACTTTGAGCTTGGCACCGGTTTGCTCACAAACTAACTGCCAGGGCACAATATTAGAATGATGCTCCATTCCGGAAATGATGATCTCATCACCTTCTTTCAGGAATTTTCGCCCGTAAGCCTGTGCAACTAAGTTGATACTTTCCGTAGTGCCTTTGGTGAAAATAATTCGCTCAGCTTCCGGAGCATTGATGAAGCGCTGAACTGCTTTTCTGGTTTCTTCAAAACCTGTAGTAGCACGCTCTGCCAAAGTATGAATGCCACGGTGAATGTTGGCATTGTCCATTTGATAGTAATCCGTCAAAGCTTTGATTACCGAAAGGGGAGTCTGTGAAGTGGCAGCATTGTCAAAGTAGATCAATGGTTTGCCATTCACTTGCTGATCCAATACAGGAAACTGCTTTCGGATATCAGCAATGGTCATATTTGGCGCAACTACACTCATGATTATGAGAGTTTATTCAAAATAATGTTTTCTATCTCCTCTTTCAGAAGATCACTTTTCAGTTCAGCAAGCGCTTCTTTCGCAAATGCATTGAGCAACATTGCTTTGGCTTCTTTCTTACCAACACCTCGAGACCTTAAATAGAAAATAGCTTCTTCATCCAATTGGCCCGTGGTGCATCCATGTGAGCATTTCACATCGTCAGCCCAGATCTCCAATTGGGGTTTGGTATTGACCGTAGCTGTGTCTGTCAATAGGATGTTATTGTTGGATTGAAAAGCATTGGTTTTCTGTGCGTCCGGACGAACGTAGATTTTACCATTGAATACCCCACGTGCATTTTCATCCACAATACCTTTATATAGTTCATTGCTAAAGCAATTAGGAACCAGGTGATCAACAGATGTATTGTTGTCAACATGTGTAGTTCCGGCAATCTGGTACAACCCATTCATGTGAGCTTCGGAGTTTTGCCCTTCAATATTGATATAAATATTGTTTCTGATAGCTCCGGCTTTGAATGAAAATGTGTTGGTATAAAACCTGGAATCTTTATGCTGGCTGGCATAAATACCATCTATTGTATAATAATTATTTACTTGGTTCTGAAGCTTAGAATATCTGAGTTCAGCATTGTCCAGCACTTTTGCTTCGAACAAGTTGATACTCAGGATATTGTTTTCACCTTTTGTAAAGGTTTTTTCATAAATCTTGAGTCTTGAACCGGTTTCACTTTGAACCAGGATCAAAGGGAAAATCACTGCCTGAGCAGCTTCCGCATCCACGAAGTGATAAACGTAAACGTCTCTTGAATCGGCATTTTTAGGCACATTCAGATAAAGACCCTGATTGAAATATGACAGGTTCAGGGAAGCAAAAGCATCTTGATCGATATTTCTGGTTTTGCCCAGAAGATCTTTTACTTCAGTATGCTCTTCAAATGTTTTGTCGTCCAGCAAGCGTATGATTAGTTCAGAAGAACTGCTTGATATTTTGGAATAATCCTCTACAAACTGACCATTGATGAAAACCAGGTGATTAGCGTCCACATCATAGAATTGACCATGACATTCTGCTTTTGTCCAGGCCGGAGCCTCATTGGCTACAGAGAAGTCAAAATTCTTACTCAATATCCGCTGGATATTGGTGTATTTGTATGCTTCGCTTTTTCTGGCTGGAATCCCCAGGTTTACAAATCTTTCGGATTGTTCCAGCTTAAGTTTTTTTAACCCGCTATTCTGAGGAAAATGCTCTTCCAGCCAAGTGTTAAAATTGCTTAGCAGTGTATTTTCAATATTAGTTACTTCACTCATAATCAGATGGAATTATGCAGTTGCGACTTCTTCCTTGATCCAGTCATAGCCTTTTTCTTCCAGCTCTAGAGCCAAAGATTTATCTCCGGATTTAACAATCTTTCCTTTGTAAAGTACATGTACAAAATCAGGCACAATGTAGTCTAGAAGCCTTTGGTAGTGAGTAACTACGATGGTTGCAGTTTCGGGAGATTTTAATTTGTTGACTCCATCTGCTACAATTTTCAGCGCATCAATATCCAGACCTGAGTCAGTCTCATCCAGGATAGAAAGTTTCGGCTCAAGCATTGCCATCTGGAATATTTCGTTTCTTTTCTTCTCACCTCCGGAAAAACCTTCGTTTAGGGCACGGCTTAATAAAGACTGGTCAATATCAACGAGCTTCATTTTTTCCTTCATTTCTTTAAGGAATGAAACCGCATCCAGCGCTTTAAGTCCACGAGCTTCACGTACCTGATTTACAGCTGTTTTCAGGAAATTAGTTGTTGATACTCCAGGTATTTCAACAGGATACTGAAATGCAAGAAAGATACCTGCACGGGCACGCTCTTCAGGAGCAAGTTCCAACAGGTCTTTTCCCTGATATTCAACAGAACCACCGTCTACTTCGTACTCTTCACGGCCAGCTAAAACTGATGCCAAAGTACTTTTACCTGATCCATTCGGGCCCATGATGGCATGTACTTCTCCAGCTTTTACTTCCAGGTTAATTCCTTTAAGTATTTCTTTACCCTCAACTGAGGCTTGTAGGTTATTTATTTTTAGCATTACGATTTTGAGAGACTTTTAATAATTATCCAACACTACCCTCAAGCGTGAGGGCCAATAGTTTTTGAGCTTCCACTGCAAATTCCATTGGTAATTTATTCATCACTTCCTTAGCGAATCCATTCACAATCAGCGCAACAGCACTTTCTTCATCGATTCCTCGTTGCTGACAGTAGAAGATTTGGTCTTCACCAATCTTGGAAGTTGTGGCTTCATGCTCTACCTGCGCAGAGTTGTTTTCTACATCTATGTAAGGAAATGTGTGGGCTCCGCATTTGTCGCCCATCAAGAGTGAGTCACACTGCGAGAAGTTTCTTGCATTCTGGGCTCTTTTCATCACATGAACTTGGCCTCTGTAACTATTCTGAGACTTGCCGGCAGAAATACCTTTAGATACAATTCTTGAACGGGTATTTTTCCCGATATGTATCATTTTAGTTCCGGTATCAGCTTGCTGGTAGTTATTGGTTACCGCTACAGAATAAAACTCTCCTTGCGAATTGTCGCCTTTAAGAATGCATGATGGGTATTTCCATGTTACAGCCGATCCTGTTTCCACCTGAGTCCAACTTATTTTAGCAAAATCACCAGCACAGATACCTCGCTTGGTTACGAAGTTGTAGATACCGCCTTTGCCTTCCTTGTTGCCAGGATACCAGTTTTGTACGGTGGAGTATTTTACCTCAGCATCTTTTGCAGCATAGATTTCTACCACTGCGGCATGCAGTTGGTTTTCATCTCTCATTGGTGCAGTGCATCCTTCCAGATAAGAAACATAGGATCCTTCATCAGCCACGATCAGTGTACGCTCAAATTGACCTGTGTTTGCTGCATTGATCCTAAAGTAAGTGGAAAGCTCCATTGGGCATCTTACACCTTTAGGTATATAGCAGAATGAGCCATCTGAAAATACAGCACTATTAAGCGCTGCAAAATAGTTATCAGCAGCAGGTACTACAGATCCAAGGTATTTTTTTACCAGTTCCGGGTGCTCCTGAACAGCTTCGCTGAAAGAACAGAAGATGATTCCCAGTTCAGAAAGTGTTTCCTTAAAAGTGGTAGCCACAGATACAGAGTCAATCACAGCATCTACAGCCACGCCTGTAAGACGTTTCTGTTCGTTTAGTGAGATGCCTAACCTTTCAAAGGTCTTCAGTAACTCAGGATCTACTTCACCCAGGTTTTTAGGCTTTTTCTTCTGCTTGGGCGCAGAGTAATACTTAATCGCTTGATAGTCGATCTCCGGATATTTTACATTAGGCCAGCGTGGTTCTTCCATTTCAGTCCATCGCTTAAATGCCTTTAGTCGCCATTCCAGAAGCCATTCTGGTTCAGATTTTTTAGCAGATATAAATCTGACAATGTCCTCATTGATACCAAGAGGGGCTTCATCCGCTTCAAAATCAACATGCCAACCATGTTCGTATTCTTTCGAAGTGAATTCTTCTAATATGTGGTCGTCTTTACTCATAGAGTTGCTCGATTCCTATTACCTTATACTAAGCAATAACTCCCAAAACGCTGAGAGGTTTTGCAAAGTAAACACTTATTTAAATTAATTCTAAATAAGAAAGGATAAGAATCAAGCAATCGGGTATTAACCAGAAAGAGTGGGGTGTTACACGCTTTAAACCGGGCTAATGTATCTATCTCAGAATTGTAGGTGTCGGTTGAGACTTTCTTCTAAAGATATAAATGTTTCAGTTCGCTCTATACCCTCTACTTTCTGGATTTTATCATGCAAGACATCTTTCAAATGACGTGTATCTCTACAATGAATCTTAATAAAGATGTTGTAATTACCAGTGGTGTAATGCACTTTAACTATTTCCTGGATTTCTCTAAGTTGTTCTACCACACTATCGTATAGTGAAGACTTCTGTAGATAGATTCCCATAAAGCAGGTAACATCATAACCTAGTTTGGAGTAATCCATCTGCAGGGTAGTGCCTCTGACTACTCCCATTTCTTCCAGTTTTTTCATTCGCACATGAACCGTGCCACCGGAAACAAAGACCTTTTTTGCCACTTCTGTGTAAGGAATCTTGGCATCTTCCATCAAAAGATTCAAGATTTTCAGGTCAACATTGTCAATTTCGTAATTCTTACTCATCGTACGTGTACTCTTTTCTAATTATGCAATAATGCTGTTGCAATTTTAAACAGTATCTAAATATACACCAAATTTATTAAAATATTTTTAATGTATTATCTATTCTGTTACTTTTGAATCATCAAACAATGCTGAAAACGTCGGCATTTATACTGTAGGGTGTTGAAATTGGCAGACATGCCCTCCTGTCTCGGGGGTGGAGGTAAGGGATAAATCCCGGACCATTCACGATAAGTCGTTCAAATATTACTTTTCGTGAATGTCGGGACTAACCGCTCCGTGGAGGTTCGAATCCTTCCCCTACAGCCATCATTTTTGGGTTAATGTTGTTTATGAATATGGACGACCAGTTATGGTTACAGTTGGGGTGCTGTGACCTGCGTGGTTCGTCCATTTTCTTTTTATAGTCCTGTAAACCTTCTTCTATCAAATTTTCTTTGGATTCTAATGGGATTCCTGAATTCAGAATTCTGATTTTTAAAACATTCCCTATTCTACATAGGATATGGTTTTGAAATATTTCCTATCAATTCATATTAGTTTAGGTATTCGGTACCAATACAATTAATCATTCTTAATGAACCCGATCAGCTCTAAATGATCTTTGAGTAGTAATGGAAGCGCTGGTGTTTCGATATTTTCAAGGCTGATTTTTGTCATATCTGTTTGGTAATTCGTGTTTTTGGAAAAATATTATTCAATATGTGAGGGTTTTGCCCAAATAAACGTCTGAAAAGGTTGGTTTTTCGTTGAATGAAATCTAATTTAGAATCTTAAAACAGGCATGAATTATGAAATTCATAAATGAAAACGTTGGATTTCGCTTGAAATGTAAATTTTTTCAATAAGTCTTGTTTAAATTTTAAGAAATCTTTGAAAGTGCTAATTTTGAGTCATCAAAACGTGCTGAAGACGTCAGTGCGACACACTGTAGGGTGATGAAATAGGCAGACATGCCCTCCTGTCTCGGGGGTGGAGATCAAGGGATAAATTCCGGTACCCTTCACGATAAGTTATCTCGAATAGCTTATCGTGAAAAATCGGGACTAACCGCTCCGTGGAGGTTCGAATCCTTCTCCTACAGCCATTTTTGGGTTAATGTTGTTTATTTGAATCTGGTCGTGGTAGGGGTGCCACGACCTTTTTCTTTTTATAGGGTTTTATCTTGACTCATAGCTCAGAACAGAATTTTTCAATTAAAGTGCTACTGTTTCTCATTTAATTCTTTTTCACTTTAAGAGGTACATGTTAGACTTGGTAGGGGTGCCAGGCTACACCCCCGCAATTTTTTTCTTTTTTATTGGTTGAGTCAAATTCTTCTCGACTTGACATATTCTCTAAAACTACTCTTTTTTACAAGGGAATTCATTTTTCAATTATCTCACAGAAATTTTCTACATCTGTCTTATTCCATATAGGAGACCTTCCATACACGACTAAGGATTTCAAGATTATTAATAAAATTGAGGATTCTTTTTTGATCCACTTGTTTGAGTAATCAGCAATACGCTTATATTTAAAAATCCAAAAATAATCCAAGAATGATGAGTGACAGACCATGGACATCTTCATACCCTGAGGGGGTGTTTGAAACCATAGATGCTGATAGATATTCTTCGCTTGCAGAGCTTTTTGCTGAGTCGAAAACAAAATTCGGATCAAGGCCTGCATATGAAAATATGGGAAAAGTGATCACATTTGATCAATTGGCAACATACAGTGATCAATTTGCTTCCTATTTATTAAATGTGTTAAAACTAGAGCCTGGAGATAAGGTGGCAGTTCAATTGCCTAATGTGATTCAGAGTCCGATTGTAATTCAGGGTATTCTTAAAGCTGGAATGGTGGTTGTTAATACGAACCCACTTTATACTGCTTCAGAAATGAAGCACCAGTTTACGGATTCAGGTGCTAAGGCGGTGGTTATTCTAGCCAACTTTGCTCACAATCTTCAGACAATTGTACAAAGTACGAACATAGAGCATATCATATTGACTCAACTTGGAGATATGCTTGGAGGGCTGAAAGGGACTGTAGTCAATTTTGTAGTGAAGAAAGTTAGAAAAATGGTTCCAGCTTTTAGCTTGCCTTCAGCTGTTCCATTTAAAGAGGCCCTCGCCCAGGGATCCAGACACCCCTTCATTGCTCCTAAAATAAAAGCTCAGGATTTAGCCTTTTTGCAATATACAGGAGGCACTACGGGTGTATCAAAAGGAGCAATGCTCACTCACAGAAATTTGATCGCAAACCTGCAACAAGTGGAAGCATGGCTGGGACAGACTAACCTGGAAGATGGGAAAGAGATCTTTATAGCTGCTTTACCTCTCTACCATATTTTTGCATTAAACGCTCATGCGTTGTTGCCAGCAAAGGTGGGCGCTAAAAATGTGCTGATCACTAATCCACGAGACATGAAGGGTTTTGTGAAGGAGCTCAAAAAACACAAATTCACTTTGATCACAGGTGTGAATACGCTTTTCAATGGTCTGCTCAATACACCTGGTTTTTCAGATTTGGATCATAGCACCATCAAGGTGGCGTTGGCAGGAGGCATGGCCCTACAGCGTGCTGTCTTTGATAAATGGCTAAAAGTGACCGGAATGAAGATAGCTGAAGCTTATGGTTTGACAGAGACCTCTCCCGGTTTGTGTATCAATCCATTGGGAGAAGGTAATAGAGTTGGTACTATAGGTTTGCCTTTGCCTGATACTGATATAGCCTTGTTGGATGATGCTGGTAATCCGGTAGCCCAGGGTGAAAAAGGGGAACTTTGCGCCAAGGGACCTCAGGTTTTTATTGGATATTGGAATAAGCCTGAGGAGACAGAAAATTGCTTTATTGATGGATATTTTAAAACCGGAGATATTGCTATGATGGAGGATGATGGTTACTTCAGAATTGTGGATAGAAAGAAGGAGATGATCTTAGTCTCAGGTTTTAATGTGTTCCCTAATGAGATTGAAGATGCAGTGGCGATGCACCCAAAAGTGCTGGAAGTTGGGGCAATTGGTGTGCCTGATATGAAGTCAACTGAGGCAGTGAAAGTGGTGATAGTGAAGAAAGATGCTTCGCTAACTGAAGAAGAAATCAAGGCTTATTGCAGAGAGAACCTTACTGCATACAAGTGTCCCAAATACGTTGCATTTGCCGATGAATTGCCTAAGTCAAATGTTGGTAAAATTCTTCGCAGAGTGATCAAAGAAGAAGATGCCAAAGTGAATACTTACATCTGAGACTTAGAACTTGAAATTTCCGGACAATAAGCTGAAAGGAATAGTGACTACAATCGCTCCCTCGGAGTAGGCAGCGATTTCATAAGGATTGTAATACATGATTAGTCCCTGCTGATTGAAACCGAAGTTATCACTCAAGGTGAACTGGTCATTCTCAAATAAAAATCCTTTATCGGCATAGCTCTCATCTTTAGTGATTCCCTGATCGGATCTGAAGTTAGATTCAAGTTGAGCTTTAAGCTTAGGCACATCTTTAAAGAAATAGTCAAGTTCGGTAATGATTTTGCCTTGAGTGGAAATGTTGAGATACTTTATCGAAGTATTGGGGTGAGCTCCACCTGTATAGCTGGAGTTGCTGATAGCAATAGAAATAAAATCACCAGAAGAGTAGCTTACCATTGCGTCAGCATTGATATACCATGGTGCTTTGCTCTCGGGAAAGGTAGCTTTGAATTCCTTATAAGAGGTTAAAAACTTATTGGCCAAAGTTTCAGTACTCTCTCCATCTTTGGCTCCCATTACAAACTCTGCAACCGACTGATTTACCTGACTTTTGATGATGCTATTGATCTTTTCAGCCTGTGAGTCTTCAGTGGTGAATTCAGGTATATTGACTGTCAATTCTGTACAGTTTGCAGCATTACAATCTTCCGCAGACCTATGAAATTTTTTGATTTCATATGCAAATGAATCACCTGTACCTGCGGTTTGGGAGGGTTTTTCCGAAGTGTTTTTACTGGAATCACAAGACCAGAGTAAGGCGCCAAAAAAGGCTAAGATGAAAATTTGTCGAATTTTTTGAAAGGCTGAACGCATATTTTCGGTAAAGTCAGGTAAAAATTGCTTGATTTGTAGTGCAGGGCTAAAAGTACATTGCAGCCAGGCGAATTCCCGCCCTAAGGGAATTTATTTTCCGCAAATTCAACTTATTCACTTTTAAAAAATGAAAGTAAAATTCCACATCATTGCCTTTTCATTATTGTTAGGCTTCAATATCTATGCTCAGGATCAAGACTCTACTGCTCAGAAAAAAGATACCACTTACTGGAGTTCTGGTGGTTTTATTGGAGTAACATTTTCACAGGTTTCTCTAAGTAAAAGCTGGGCTGCAGGTGGTAATAGTAACATTACTCTGACCAATGCAGCAAGTGTATTTGCAAATTTCAAAAAAGGAAGAACCTCTTGGGACAATTCTCTTGATCTGGGATATGGTGGAATCAAGCAAACGACTAATGGAGAGAATCAATATAGTAAGACAGATGATAAGATCATCCTCGTTTCTAAGTTTGGACATCAGATCAAAGCAAATAACTCAGAGTGGTTTTTTAGTGGGTTATTAAATTTTCAAACACAGTTTGCTCCCGGTTACACCAAATCTTCAACAGGAACTGATAGCGTAATTTCAAAGTTTATGGCACCTGGATATTTGGTTGTCGGGCTTGGTGTGGATTTCAAACCAACCAGCAATCTCTCTTTCAACTACACTCCACTTACAGGAAAACTGACTTTTGTAGAGGATAAGGTGCTCTCTGATAAAGGCGCGTATGGAGTTACTCCAGGTCATACCATGAGGGCTGAATTGGGATCATTTCTTATGATCAAATACAAAGGTGACATTGTTAAAAATGTGAACCTGGATACCAGACTACAACTGTTTACCAATTATCTAAAAACTCCACTAACAGTGGATGTAAACTGGCAAAATACTTTTATCATGAAGATCAATTCATTTTTATCTGCCAACTGGTATACTCAGTTGATTTATGACCATGATATCAATTCTTCAACCGATCCAGGTCAATTTTCTGCCAAGATCCAATGGAAGAGTGTTTTTGGTGTTGGTTTAGCCTACAATTTTGGGGCACAAAAGAATAAATAGTTCAATATGAGTGAGCAATCACTCCCTTAGCTTTTACTCTAGATTGTCGGCGGCTGAGTTTTGATATGAATATCTCTTTGAGGGAAAGGAATTTCCACATTTTCCTCATTGAATCTTTTGAAGATCTCGAAGTACAGTTCACTTTTCAGGATTCTCGGTTTGTCGGTATGTGTGGTGGTCCAAACCGCCAGGAAGAAGTTGATAGAACTGTCCCCATATTCATCAAAAAGTACAGAAGGAGGAGGATTTTTCAAGACATGTGGATTATCATCTGCTACCTGTAAGAGTATCTGTTTTACTTTTTCAGGGTCTTCGTTATAGCTTACACCAACAGGTATTCTGAACCTGATGTTTCGGTCATTATGGCTCCAGTTGATTACGCGGCTAGAGATAAATTCAGAGTTAGGCACAATCACAGAGATGTTGTCATTGGTTAGAACTTGAGTGGCTCGGAATGAAATACTCATAACATTGCCCTGAACATCTCCAACCTCAATTCTATCACCTACTTTGATTGGTTTTTCAAAAAGGATAATCACACCTGAGATGAAATTGTCAGTAATATTTTGCAGGCCAAACCCGATACCGACTCCAAGTGCGCCTGCTACAAGTGTGAGTGCTGAGAGGTCTATTCCAGCACTTTGAATGATAACCATTGTGCCGATAAGAATAATGGCAAATTTGGTTACTGTACCAATGGAGGCACGTACACCCTGATCCACATTAGCTTTTACCAGTATGTTATCAATCAATACCTTTTTAACTCTTTTTGCCAGGTAGTTGAGCAGGATGAATCCAATAATGATGTAGATAATGGTGGCGAGACTGATGTCATTATTTCCAAGTTTGAAAAGAGAGGCTGTGAAAACATCCAGAATGTATTTGATTACATCTCCGATTTCTCCCCAAACTTCATTGAATGTTTTTTCCATGTTTCTAAAATATATTTTCGCCTTAAAGATTCCTATTTAATCCTGCCTGAAATGCTGGTTGATTAAACATTTGCTTCATGACAGCTACCTGCAAGCAGATAAAAAGCGTTGTTTTTCAACATTAAAGTTTTTAATTATGCATGAAACTGGTACAGCTAAATGGGGGAGTTTGACAAAATCATCAAAGAAAACATTGAGAAAATTTTTCAACCTATTCTTAATAAGCTGCTTGATTTATCAATAGCACAATCATTTGAGATTAAGGACAAAATCCAAAGAACTTTAGAGAGAGAACCAGATTTCCTAAAAAGAGTTATTGATACTGAAGGTAATGAGTTTATTCTCCATCTTGAATTTCAAACAAATGACAATCCTGAGATGGTTTACAGGATGGCAGAGTATAAAGCAATCTTGCAAAGAAAATACCGATTGCCGGTCAGTCAGTTTGTGATTTACCTGGGAGATTCCAAGCCTAATATGCAAACACAACTGGCAAAACCTGAACGGATTACGGGATTCAAATTGAAAGATATTCATCAGCTTTCTACACAAAGTATTTTAGAGTCTGATATACCTGAGGAAATCATTTTAGCAGTTTTGACAGATTACCCAAAGACTAATGCAATAAAAGTCATAGGAAGTATTATTGAAAAATTGCAGCAATGTGTAGGTAGTGAAGATGAACTTTTTCGGTTCATTCAGCAATTGTTAGTATTAGCACGTTTGCGTAAATTACATTTAGAAACAAAGCAAATCATAGAAGCCATGCCAATTACTTATGATATAACTAAAGATGAACTTTACCTGGAAGGGCTTGAAAAGGGTATTGAAAAAGATAAGCATGCTGTGATATTAAAGGCATTGAAGAGCCAGAAGTTAACTATTGAAGAAATCGCTGACTTGGTAGATGTGTCGGTGGATTATGTGTTAAAGGTTCAATCAGAGTCTCTGTAAAAGCTGGTTAAGTTTCTTTTGGTAGCAACAACGAGCTATCGCCATAGCTCAAAAACCTGTATTCACTAGCCAAGGCCTCTTCGTAAACCTTCCGCCAGTCTTCACCAATAAGAGCAGCAACAAGCAGAATCAGTGTGGAGCCCGGCAGGTGAAAGTTGGTAATCAGCCCCTTACAAATTTTGAATTCATATCCAGGATAAATAAAAATCTCCGTATGCCCTATCAATAAGTCTGTTTGTAGCTGATCTATTCTTGCAAGTACATTGTTTAGACTTTCTTCCTTACTGATTACTTCCTCCGAGATATATGGCGTGTCTTTGAATACCTGGAAGTCAGCATCTGGCGTTTCTGAAAGTATTTGTCCATACCAAAAGAGACTTTCCAAAGTACGCATACTGGTCGTGCCAACCGGAATCACTTTATCCTGATCCAAGAGCTTCAGAATGTTTTCCCTACTCACCAGAATCTGCTCACGGTGCATAGGGTGATCTTCTATTTTGTCCGCTTTGATTGGTTGGAAAGTGCCAGCCGATACATGCAAGGTCAGGTAGTCAGTTTTGATTCCTTTGCCGGCAATTCTATCAAGAATTTCTTCTGTAAAATGTAGCCCCGCAGTTGGCGCAGCTACAGCGCCCTCTGCTTTGGAGTATACGGTCTGGTAGCGTGGAGCATCTGCTTCATCAGCTTCCCTACCCAAATAAGGTGGCAATGGAATTTTGCCGGCTTTGGTAAGAATATCTGAGAAGGTCTCATTGCTCTGCCATGAAAATGTAGCTTGATCCTCCGCAGTTCGTGTTACTTTGAGTAAGAAGTCTTCAGCTTCTAATATCAACTCCTGGCCCACTTTCCATTTGCGGGCATTGCCAATCATCACATGCCAGGTGCAGGTTTCATGACTGTTCATCACCGTTTCGTAAACATTTGATGGGGCAATTGGGTCTAAGAGAAAGATTTCGATTCTTGCTCCAGTTGATTTATGAAAAATCAGCCGCGCAGGGATCACTTTTGTATTGTTAAAGACCAGAAAACTTCCATTTGGCAGCTGATCTGGTATGTCTTTAAAGATTTGATGTGTAATTTGCCCGCTAGCGTATATCAATAATTTAGATGCGGAGCGATCTTCCAGCGGATATTTAGCGATTTTGGAGTCTGGTAGGTTGTAATGATAGTGCTTGAGGTCCAAATTTCTTGATGACATATTAACAATAATAATAGTGGCAATGAGCCAATTGTTGAGAATTCGGATGCAATTATCAGAAATTTAAGTGGCAAATCGCAGATTCATAATATTTTCTAACGAGAGCCTATTGATCTTATGTTGAAGCTCGAATACAAAGAGTACACCCTGGATTTTAAGTTTGAGGCAGGCACAAGCCGTGGAGTGCTGACCAAACACTCAGTGATATTTATAAAAATATATGATCCCGCAAACCCTGAGATGTTTGGTTTGGGTGAAGCTGCACCGCTTCCCAATCTGAGCCCTGACAACCTTGATGACATCAGAGAAACCCTGGATTCCAGGTTGTCGAGAATTGAAAAAATGTCTGTTCCAACGAATGAAGCAGAAGTATTTCACATGGTGAATGAGCTTGTAGATGTGGAAATACCTAGTTTGAGAATGGCCCTTGAAACGGCTTTGCTGGATCTGATGAATGGTGGGAAACGCTTGATTTTCGACAATGGTTTTTACAGAGGAGAATTGCACATTCCCATCAATGGACTTATCTGGATGGGCAAGAAGGAGTTTATGCAGCAGCAGATAAAAGAAAAGCTGATGGCCGGATATCAGTGTATAAAGATGAAAATTGGGGCCATCGATTTTTATGAAGAGCTGGAGTTGTTAAAAATGCTGCGAGGAGCTTCTGAGGAGCTGATAATCCGTGTGGATGCCAATGGAGCTTTCCCAACTGATAGTATATTTAAGCATCTTTTTGAGTTGTCTGAACTCAATATTCATTCCATTGAGCAACCCATTATGCCCGGCCAGCCAGAAGCTATGCAACTACTCTGCAAAAAAACTCAGGTGCCTATAGCTTTGGACGAAGAACTGATTGGAATCACTAATCCGACAGAAAAATTAGATTTGCTCAAATTGATTATGCCACAGTACATCATTTTGAAGCCAACTCTACTTGGCGGCTTTGGCGCCACTTTGGAGTGGATCAGCATGGCTAAGAGCCTGGGTATTGGCTGGTGGCTGACATCTGCTCTGGAGAGCAATGTGTCATTAAATGCTATTGGACAATTTGCCGGAAACTTTGAAAACCTAAGTTATCAGGGACTAGGGACTGGTCAATTGTATCACAACAATATTGATTCCCCACTTGAAATCAGCGATGCTCATTTGAAATACAAGCCTGAGCAGTCCTGGGGTGAGATCTTCTAAACCAGACCGTAAATCAACTATACTAACCACTTAAACTGAAATCATCAACTTTGAAACCGAACGATCGTAACACTCTGTCAACAAACCTAAAAATGATCCTAAGACCTATCTTTTCCTTCCTTCTAGTGCTAGGAGCATATCTTTCTTATGGACAATATGCCTCTAAAACCTATTCTGCAAGTGCTATTCTGCAACGTCTCGAAAAAGTAAATACACTGGGAGCAGCCATGTATGTAGCTGCGCATCCTGATGACGAGAATACCAGACTGATTGCTTATCTCAGCAACGGAATGCATTTACGAACCAGCTATATGGCAGCAACCCGCGGTGATGGTGGTCAGAATCTGATCGGGACAGAAATCAGAGAAGGATTGGGAGTGATCAGAACTCAAGAACTTCTGGCAGCACGATCGGTTGATGGTGGAGAGCAGTTTTTTTCCCGTGCAAATGATTTTGGATACTCGAAACATCCTGATGAGACTTTCAATGTGTGGGACAAGCAACAAGTGCTTGCTGATTTTGTCTGGAATATTAGAAAATTCCGTCCTGATGTGCTTTTTACGAGATTTAGCCAGGAACCAGGTGTAACGCATGGCCACCATACGGCTTCAGCTATTTTGGCGATGGAAGCATTCAAGCTCAGTGGCGACCCTAAAGCTTTTCCTGCACAGCTTAAATATGTGGAAACATGGCAGCCAGAGAAGATTTTTTGGAATACCAGCTCATGGTTCTTCAGAAATACAGGACGCAAGTTTGATGCAAGTGAATACGTTTCGCTGGACGTGGGACAGTACAATGCCAACCTTGGAATGTCTTATACTGAGCTTTCGGGTCTGAGCCGAAGCATGCATAAGAGTCAGGGTTTTGGAGATTCTGGAAGCAGAGGTACAGAAGTTGAGTATTTTAAGCAATGGGGAGGAGAGGAAACTGATGATGTGTTCGGTGGAATGGATTTCACATGGGCAAGGGTCAAAGGTGCTGAAGATGTTGCTTATTATCTGGGAGAAGCTCGACAGAACTTTGATCCATCAGCACCTCAAAATATTCTTCCTGAGCTGTTGAATGCCCGGAAAGCTTTGCTGAAACTTCCGGATCAATACTGGAAGGAAGTAAAGCTGGAAGAAATCCGTGAACTGATTTTGATGGTTTCCGGAACATATCTTCAACTTACAAGTGACCGCTCTGCATATACACCGGGTGATTCTATTGAAGTTGCCTTGGAAGCCATCAACAGAAGTGATGCGAAGCTCAAATTATCGTCTTTAGTTTTTTCCGATAGCGATGAGCAATTTATTTACAAGCTCGATTTAGAGCCAAATCAAAGTAATCGTTTTACCTACCATTTGGTGATTCCTGAAAATGCTCAATACACAAATCCATATTGGCTGAATGAAAAAGGAACTGAGGGCATGTATAAAGTGTCAGACCAGCAGTTGATCGGTTTGCCTCAGAATCCCCCAGCTTTGACGGCTCGGGTATCTCTTTCCAGTGATGGACAGTTTTTTGATTATGAACTGCCAGTAATTTACAAAACCACTGATCCTGTACGTGGTGAAGTAAAGAGTCCTCTGGAAATCATGCCAAGGGTAATGGTGAATCTGGATGCCAAGTCTTTAATTTTTGCGGGAGACGAAGCAAAGAACATTCGTGTAAGTGTGATTGCTGGTGCGGATAATGTGTCAGGGAAAGTTACTTTACAGTTACCAAAAGGGTGGAAGTCGACACCTGAAAGTCAGGATTTTAGCATTGAAAATGCCAATAACGAGCAGCTTTTCCAATTCAAAATTCAGCCTCCGAAAGAAGCTTCTGAGGGAGTAATCATTGCCACAGCTGAGGTGAATGGAAAAACTTATGATCTGGGGAGACAAGTGATTGCTTATGATCACATCCCTAAACAAACTCTTTATCCTAAAGCTGAGGTCAAAGCGGTAAAGATAGATGCTGTGGATACTAATGGGAAAGTCGGATATATCATGGGAGCAGGCGATGAAGTTCCTTTTGCTCTGGAGCAGGTAGGCTTTACTGTGGAATTACTAGATAAGGATCAGGTGACTCAGTCGGGTCTGGCTGGGTATCAGGCTGTAATTGTTGGGGTAAGAGCATTCAATACCTTGCCATGGTTGGCATATAAGAATAAAGAACTGTTTGAATATGTGAAAGCTGGTGGAAATGTAATTGTACAGTACAATACAAGTTACCGGATGGTTACTGAGGAAGTTGCTCCATTATCTTTACAACTTTCGCGTGATCGTGTGACTGTGGAAGGTGCGCCGGTGAAATTGCTGGCACCAAAGCATGAGGTTCTTAATAGTCCATATAAAATCACAAAAGCTGATTTTGATGGGTGGGTGCAGGAGCGCGGATTGTATTTCCCGGATCAGTGGGACAAGGCTTTTACACCAATTCTTGGGATGAATGATCCTGGTGAAAAACAAAAGGAAGGTAGCTTATTGGTAGCTAAATATGGCCAGGGGTATTACTGCTATACCGGACTGTCTTTTTTCAGAGAGCTTCCTGCTGGAGTACCCGGTGCTTATAAGTTATTGGTCAATATGATTTCACTTGGCGATAAATAAAAGGATCAATGGATAACACCCCAGCCGAAAGCCAAAAACCACCTTTTTTTAAGTCATGGAGAACGATTTACCTGATTGTGATTGGTAATCTTGCCTTCTTAATCCTGTTGTTTTATCTCTTTAGCCGAGCTTATCAATGAACAATCTCGACCTATTAGTACTTTTCGGGACGTTGATGTTTATTGTGAGCTATGGGGTTTGGCAGACGCGTAAGCAAAACAGTCTGGAAGGTTACCTGCTTGGTGGTAATTCGCTGAGATGGGGTACGATTGGCTTGTCCGTGATGGCGACCCAGGCCAGTGCAATTACTTTTATTTCAACTCCTGGCCAGGCTTATGAAAGCGGAATGGGATTTGTCCAGAACTATTTTGGTTTGCCAATAGCATTGATCATTGTCTCGGCAGTTTTTATTCCAATATTCTACAAACTCAAAGTTTATACTGCTTATGAATTCCTGGAAAGTCGTTTTGATCTGAAAACACGGCTTTTAGGTGCTTTTCTCTTTTTGGTTCAGCGCGGATTAGCTGCAGGTATAACGATTTACGCTCCAGCAATTATCCTTTCCAGCATGTTGGGCTGGAATCTTACTGCTACCATTCTTGTCACAGGTATTCTGGTCATTATTTATACGGTTTCCGGAGGAACCAAAGCCGTCAGTATCACCCAAAAGCAGCAGATGGGCGTCATTATGATTGGAATGTTCATGGCATTTTTCATGCTGATAAGTTACATCACGGAGCACGTTTCATTTGGTAATGCTTTGAACATTGCGGGGAGTCTTGGCAAGCTTCAGGCAGTGGATCTTTCTTTGGATTTTGAAAAACGATATACTATTTGGTCAGGGATTTTGGGAGGTTTGTTCCTGGCACTTTCATATTTTGGAACGGATCAGTCACAAGTTCAGCGATACATTAGTGGGAAAAATACCACTGAGAGTAGAATGGGGCTGATGTTCAATGCTATTCTGAAAATCCCAATGCAGTTTTTTATCCTGTTTGTTGGGGTGATGGTATATGTCTTTTATCTGTTTTATACACCTCCGGTTCATTTCAAAGACACTTCTGTTCAGCGACTCCTGCAGTCAGAATATCGAGAACAGTATCAGGGACTCGAATCACAATATGATCAGCTTGTAGAAGAGCGCAAAACTGTTGCTTTGGCTTATGCTGAAACTGATGGAAAGGATGCAACACTGGCTAGCCGACTGAACGAACTGGATCAGCAATCAATCATGGTGCGGGGTGAAGTGAAAAGTCTGATTACCCAACTCGATCCGGAGATTGAGACCAAAGATTCTGACTATGTTTTTCTCACATTTATCATGACTCACCTGCCGCATGGGCTCATTGGCTTACTGATCGCGGTAATATTTTCAGCAGCCATGTCGTCTTCATCTTCAGAGTTGAATGCACTTGCTTCCACCACCAGTATCGATTTTTACAAGAGGCTATTTACGACCAATGATGATTCTTCGGCGCTTCAGCAGGTGTGGGTTTCCAAGTTGCTTACGTTTGGCTGGGGCGTGTTGGCTGTCTCGTTTGCCATCCTTGCCAAAAACTCAGAAAACCTCATTGAGGCAGTTAATATCGTTGGCTCTATTTTTTATGGTACCATTCTGGGGCTCTTCCTGGTGGCTTTCTTCATCAAGTTTGTACAGGGCACAGCTGTTTTTTGGGCCACGGTCATCAGTCAGATAGTAGTGATTGTCTTTCACTTTCTGGTCTTGAATGAGGTCATCAGTTTGGGATATCTCTGGTACAATGCCATCGGGCTGGGCCTTACCATTGGTCTGAGTGTGGTGTTTCAGTGGGTGAGGAGGTAAACTTCTGAGTTTTTATATTAAGCAACAAAACCGCTTACAAAAGAATGGTGGTATTATAGTGGTTTTAAAGCTATTCTCTATAGTCACTTGTCCTGTTACCTGGAACTCATTGTCAGCTTCACCTTTGATGGTGACTTGTTCATAACCAAGCTTTATTAGCAGCTTGATCAGGTTTCGTTTCAGGTGTTCTTCTGGTTTGACAGTCATTGTTTCCAAAGAGGTTCGTTAAACCAATTTTCCTTCATTCCCAGTGCGTTAGGATCTACGCTCGGGTAGGCTTCAATCAATGTTTTAAGCTTTGAGGTGAATGTATTATTTGGTTGAATCACATTCAATAAGTACTTCATCAGGCACATATGCACATAGAGCTGGTGAAACTGGCGAGGCACATCCTCTACCCACGGATTGGGTGGTTTTGGTAGTAGTTTTGGATTGCCGGGGAGATTTTTGTTCCACAGCCTACTATGATGGGCACAATAATTTCTTATTTGAGCAATAGACTGGAGCCAACTTGGCAAATAGGTGTGATTTACAGTTCCATATTCCTGGGCAATGACATCTTTTGATGAAATAGTATTTTTAAGATTTCCATAGAGCTTGGATAAGGCACCCAGTGTGGTTAATTCCAGTGTCTTCCAGGCAGGAGGGAAACGTCCATCGTCCTTGTATTTTCTCTTGTGCTCCTTGATGAAAATATCCTTTGATCTTTCTACTTCCTCCTGAATTTTGAAAAGCGTATTTACCAGATGTTTGGTGTTGATAAAGAGTTCATGATTTTCAAACCACCAGGGGTCATATTCGTGTGAAAGGTGGTAGATGAGTTTAGTTCTTAAGCTGATCTCTATCTTCTCGATCACATCAAACAGCAGCATTCTTAATTCATGATCAAAATTGTATAATGCCACTGCATCTTCAAATCGACTATTTGACTTAAAAATATGAGATTCCTTGTCTGCATACATGGGATACCAGTATCCAACCAATCGATAATAGCTAATATGTGAAAGGTATTTCCTGGCAATTCTGACATTACCTATTTCCATCCCACGCTCCTGAAGCTTCTTTATTTGTTCATCAATAGAGGTGGGTGGCTTGTCATAAATCATAACGGGAAGATATAGATTTATGAAGTAATTATGAAAGGGCTATAAAAGCAAAAGACTCGCCCTGGGACGCTGTTCTATGGGTAGCGTGGCGAGTACTGTTGATGCAAAAGTACGTTTAATTAAAAAAATTTTACATAATAATGTAAAAAAATTTACGCTCAAACTATCCTAACCGACCTGAATTGGATATCTACTTAAACTTCCTAAATGCCTGAACGGTCTGATAAATGCCATAGCATTAAGAATATAATTCAGCTTTTGAACACATTCTTTAACTAGATTTACTATCCATTAACTCCTCCCCTTACCAAATAGAAAGTTGTTTTTTATTTGATTTATTCTGTCATTATAAGCTTTCTTGAAAATTAACTCAAATTCTTCTTCTGAAACTTCATTGTCAAACTGTCTTTTGAAATCAGAATTAGTATGATGATAAAATGCTTTTTTATATTCCGGATTTTCAAAATCATCTCGAATCTTATGTAGAATCTCCTTATAAACCACTTCAATGTCTTTATAATAGAAATTTGACTCTTCAGATTTTGAGTTTTTGTATGCTATAATGGCATCTCTTGTCTTTATTAGCTCTTGAAAGAAAGGTTCGAAATTTTCAATAATCTCTGATTCACTTATGATTTCTGATGCTGAAATATAAGCACAGAATGGCGCTTGTAGATTATGATCGATAGTTTCGTGAATGTATCTTCCAAAACATGTTGCCATGCATAAGTAGAATTGGTTGTCAGTTTTAACGTTGATTTGAATAAGTAATTCTTGTAGTTCAGGCCAACTGACCAGCTCTTCATTACTCAGAACTAATCCGCATTTATCATCACTGCCATGAGTTTCTAAATGAATTAAAATCCCTTTCGGATAAATATAAGATTGTTCAGCAATTGATGTCAAAACGCCTAATAATTCCTTTTTGCCAATAGCTTTGAAATACCTAGTGATTAATGGCTGATTGTACGTTTTTGAAAATAACTCCTTATATCTTAAAATAATGTCATCGTATAATTCTTCACCAGTTTTTCTATCTGATAATCCAAGACTTTCTATAACAATTATTGTATTTATTGGAGCCAAACCCATCTCACACAAACATTTTCTACAACAACCTTTTTATAGTGTCTCTGACAGACTGGGAGAATGGTCTTCAGACATGGTAATAGGTTGTTCGGAAGCTAATCTAACAAACCATAGGGAATGGAGAACGGGAAGGTGAAATAAAAACCCCTAAGCCAGCGCCCGGGGGTTCATTAAATCACCTTGAATCAAAGTTAGGCTACTGCTCAGCTGACACAATTTCTTATGATTCTGTGGCGGATACCATAATCTTCATCCCATCAATTGTAAAATACCTAAAATTTGGTATTGCAAATACCTGCAAAATACCCGAATTTCAATATGTTTTTCATCAGCCTTTGTTTATGTAACCAAACTATCCACATAATATGTTACATCATGATATTGACATTGATACCGCCAAGGGGCTGAAGTTCCTTCGGGAGCAGATCAGAGCTGCAGGCATTCCATCAAGCAAGCTGGATGAAACCATCAATATTGCCACCTGGAATATTAGAGAATTTGGAAAAGTGGCCCGAGAAGAGGCTTCCATTCACTACATCGCGGAAATAATCACTCAGTTTGATTTGATTGCAATTACAGAAGTCAGGGATAATCTGGGCGACCTCAAGCGGGTTCTAAATGTTTTGGGGCCTTACTGGGATGTGATTTATTCAGATTACATAGATGATCCGGGAGGAAACAAAGAACGCATGGCTTTTGTGTTTGACAAGCGTGCAGTTGTATTTACAGGTCTGGCTGCTGAGCTGGATCCTTCCCGAGTCAAAACAGCCGAAGGAGAATACCTCTCTAAGATCAATTGGTGGCGGAGCCCTTACTCGGCATCATTTTCGGCGGGATCTTTTGATTTCGTGTTGATAATGGCCCACATCCGCTGGGGAAGTAGCACCAAAGCCAGGTTGAAACCACTACAGCTTTTGGCCAACTGGATTGTGGAAAGGAGGGAGTCACCTTATGCTGTGGACAAGGATATCATTCTGATGGGGGATTTTAATATTACTTCAACGCGGAGTAGTCTGTTCAAAGCAATAACAGCCAAAGGTCTGAGAATGCCAAATGCGTTGAGTAAAAATAAGATTGGCTCCAATCTGGATAAATCCAAGTTCTACGATCAGATACTTCACTATCCTACAAAAGAGGATCGGTTTACTGAACGGGCCGGAGTGCTGGATTACTATGTGGATGAAAGCAGCATCGAAAAGTATTTTCCGGGTAAAGGTTGGTCTAAGAGGGAATTCACCTACCAGTTTTCAGACCATCTTCCGCTTTGGGCTCAAATCAACATTGACCTGCAGGAAGATGAACTGGATCAGATCATTGGGTGGAGGCACTGAATTCACGATTTTAAAGTAGGCTGGGTGATAGTAATCAGTCACCCACCACAAACTCAACAATCTCTTTGTCCATTGGGTTGGTTTTGGACTTGTAGAACTTGACTAATTTACCATTTTCATCAATAAGATACTTGCAGAAGTTCCAGGTGGGTGCCTGGTCATTCCATCCGTTCGCTTCTTTGTCAGTGAGCCACTGATAAAGCGGGTGTTGATCTTTTCCTTTCACATCTACTTTGGCAAACATTTGGAACTTCACGCCATAGTTGGCTTTACAGAATTCAGCGATTTCTTCATTGCTGCCAGGTTCCTGATGCATGAAGTTATTGGAAGGGAAACCCAGGATGGTGATTTGATCTCCATACAGTTCATGGAGCTTTTCCAGATCCTCATATTGTGGTGTGAAGCCACATTTTGAAGCAGTATTGACGATCATGAGTTTCTTGCCTTTGTAGGCAGAAAAATCAATCATCGAGCCATCAATGGCTTCAGCCTGGATGTCATAAATAGAAGTTGGAGCTGGAAACATCACTTGGAAAAGAATAATCAAAAGATACATCATGAGTTATGGGTTTTGAAGCTAAACCGGATTCTAAGTGAATTGTTGGGCGGAGGGATAAAAATAAAGGAGTGAAATTGATTCCACTCCTTTAATAATAATTGCTTCTAAGTAGCTATTACTTCAATGACTTGATCAAATCTTCATTTCTTTTCACGTATCCAAAGTCACCACTTGAGCTGTTTTTAGCTAGCTCCATTGACTGTTTTGCAGTTTCAATAGCTTCTTTCTTTCTTCCAAGCTTAGCAAGAATTTGTGCTTTGGAGTGAACATGCCAGAATTGTTGACTGTTGTCGCCTTCTGCTAAGAACATGTTCATCCACTCTAATGCCTGCTCCAGGTCTTTGCCCTGACTCAGGTAGAAGTTTGCAGCCTGAACATAAACCATAGGGCTGACTTTGGTTTGTTTGTCAATTTCGGCCATCACCTGATCCACGAAGTTTACTTCCACAGGCACTTTGAAAGACGCATCAGCCCATGCAAACTGGATGTTGGCTTTGGTGTTGTCCTCACTAATATCTGAGATCTGGAATGTAAGTGTTTCAACTGGCGTACTTAATGTAGTTCTTGGAACTGTGGTTTTAAGCACCGCTTTTTCTTCCTCATAAGCACTCATGTTACCACCGATACTTGGGTCGCTGTAAAGGATGAATGTCCAGTCTTTTGCTCCAGGGATAGTCAAGATCAGGTATTCACCTGCTTTAATGTCTTCACCAGCAATTTTCGCATCTGTGCTAATGGTAAGTTTTGTTCCCGAATTGGCACCTGTTCTCCAGAGTACTCCAAAAGGCTGCAAGTAAGCATCCCCTTCACCAAAGATTTTTCTTCCTTTCATTTTAGGTCTGAAGTAATCGATCGTTACATCAGTGAGTCCCACTCTGCTGTAAACAGAGCCTGCGGGGCTGGCCTGTGGAGTACTGATTTGGGCGAATGTGCTACTGTATGAGCACAATAATACCAATAAGGTTAGTTTTGCGATTTTACTCATCATTTTGTGTTTGTTTATGGTTGACTTTTCTGTGTACGAAAAACTTCCCCTGGCGTTTTATACCAATCCCAATGTTGTGGAAGTGGCTAAGCAGCTTTTGGGAAAGTACCTGATCACAAACATAGACGGAAATATGACAGCTGGCAAGATAGTGGAGACAGAAGCTTACAATGGCCGCAATGATAAAGCTTGTCATGCTTATCACAAACGTACTCCTCGTACCGAAGTGATGTATAAAAAAGGAGGAAAAGCTTATGTCTATTTGTGCTATGGAATTCATCATTTGTTCAATATTGTGACAAACGAAGAAGGGTTAGCTGATGCCGTTTTGGTGCGAGCCGTAGAACCAATGATGGGAGTAGAAATAATGCAGGAGCGAAGGGGACCAAAAGTGAAGTACAAAAAATTATCTGCCGGACCCGGAACGCTCAGTCAGGCGTTGGGGATTCATCATCAATACAATGAGACAAGCTTGATAGAAGACACAATTTGGATTGTTGATGGAAATGAGCATTCATTTGAAATTGAAGCAGATAGGAGAGTTGGCGTGGATTATGCAGGGGAAGATGCTTTGAGGCCGTGGAGGTTCTTCATCAAAGGCAATGATTTTGTAAGTGTACCAAAAAGAAATCCCTGATGGTGGATCAGGGATTAAAAGCTTTCATACACTTGCTTAACTTTGTCTGTGTGAGGTTGGGGCCTCTATGTTTTGTTCAAAATTATATAAGATTATTGCAAAATAAAAATTATTAAATTAATTCTTAGAATAGTTATAAAATGGTAAGACTAGCGGGGTTCGCGATTTTCTGTTTATTTGTTACGATTTCACATGCTCAGATAGAATTCTTTGGTAAAGCTGAATCTGTAAAATCCTTAAATTCTCCAAGTGGTGAGCAATACATATTTATGGATTACTCCGGAGGAAAAGTGTTCTTCTCAAGAGTTAAATTCAAGGACAACACTGCGGGAAAGCAAGATCCGGCTGATATATGGATGAGTAAACTGGATCGTAAATGGTCTGAGCCTGTTAATTTATTTGTGAATGATAGTCATTTTGCTTCTCCACTGGGAAATAGAATTAATGGAGAGTTCTGGCTTTTTAATAGAGTCTGGTTGGATAAAGGTACTTTTTATGGCGGTGTGTTTGCGATTAATAGTGATAGCACAGCCCGCAAGGTAGATATCCCATACTTTAAAAACCGATCGCCGATACAGACAGGTTGCCTGAGTGTAGACAGCCGGTACATGCTCTTATCACTGGAAAATAATGTGAGTTATGGAGTGGATGACATTTTTGTGGTGCCGCTGCAGGGAGATGGTACCTGGGGGGCTCCAAAGAACCTGGGAAATGTAATCAACACTGAATTGCAGGAGATTACTCCATTTCTGGCGGAGGATAACCGAACATTGATTTTTGCTTCGAATGGTCATGGCGGAGAAGGAAGCTTTGACCTTTTCAAGAGTGAGCGTCTGGATGATACCTGGCAAAACTGGTCAAAACCGGAAAACCTGGGGCCTGCCGTGAATACTTCTGGCTCAGAATCATCATTTAGTTTCAAGAAGAGTGAGCAGTATGCATATTATGTAAGTACACAAAACAGTGATGGTTATGGAGATATCAAGCGTATAAAAATAGCGGCTGATTCCATCAAACCTGTCAATATTGACTCTGTAGTGACTTTGAGAATCTTTGAAGTTGAACCTGTAAAAATGACCTTCTTGTTAAAAGACAAACGGACTGATCTTCCGATAGAAGGAACTGCCGTGGTTGTTTCTGGTACTGATAGTTTGAAACACCCATCTTCTCCAGAAGGTACTGTGTCTTTGATGATGGAAGGAAAACAGATGTTGATGGAATTTAAAGCTGATGGTTATTTGTCGGTGAATAAAACTATTACTGAGACGATGCAACTTCTGGAGGTGATAGAAGTTCCATTGGAGCCATTGGAGACGGGTAATACGATCACTTTGGAAAATGTACTGTTTTACAGAACCACTGCCAATTTCATTGAAGGCTCAGAAACTGAACTGAATCTGGTAGTTGAGATGATGCAGGAGAACCCAGAGGTCAAAATTTTTCTGAAAGGACATACAGACAATGTGGGGAATGCTACGTTGAACCTGCACTTATCCAAAGAGCGAGTGCGCTCTGTTAAGGAATATCTGATTGAGCGCGGTATTGATGCAGCTCGAATAGACGGTGAAGGCTATGGTGGGTTCAAGCCAATTGCCAGCAATGATTTTGAAGAGACACGCAAACTGAATAGAAGAGTGGAGTTCGAGGTGATTCGGTGATTCGGGATTGGTGTTCGGTTGTTAGTATTTGGTTGACCATCCCTGAATAAGGTTGACCGAATTTACTGACTAATAACTATCGGACAAACATGAACCTGCGGTTCTTGTCTTGGTCTAAAATCCACCTGGCTCGATGCCTGGTGG